>JACCDO011414122.1_pt1 | contig 10081 bp, 8 predicted proteins | sample 7446101 | NCBI WGS metagenome assembly JACCDO01 (sample SAMN15323440, study PRJNA562643) | freshwater metagenome | isolation source: river surface water | place: USA:Blue River Watershed | collected 2017-08-16
GAGTAATTATCTTTATTTGTTTAACTGAAAGTTTCATAGAAAAGCCACATTTCTCCACCTTCATATTATATAGTATATTAATCTTTATATTGTTTTAACTCGGCATTTTAATTCCGCGTTGCTCTAAATGGATTTAAATAAATCTAAATGGATTTAAATAAATTTAAATGTACTTGCCCTCCTTAACTTCTGCAGCGATTGGTGATAGGTATTTTTGAGGTGCTTGGGCGTTCATTACAACAGCTACTTGACGAACGACTTGGGATAAAGCTCCGCGAATACCAGCTAAGTCAAAAATAGCAACTAACAATGTGACGATGATACCAATTACAATTTGAAGAAATACGAAACCAACGTAAAGTTCCCATGTCTTAAGTTTTCCAACTTCCTTGTCCATAAAAAGCATTTTTATTATATTAGATACATAGAAAAAAAAATTTAGAAAAATAGATTTTTATTTTTCTAAATATAAAAATTATGAAATTAAAAATATAAAATTATGAAATTAAAATTTATTTTTTCTTAATTAATTCGTTATATTTCTTTTCTAGAGATATAATTCTATCTTCTAATTCTTTTATTTTGCTTATATTTACTTTATTCCCTTTAATATTTAAAGTATCACAATCTAAATTTATCTCTTTAGAACTTATAAAATAATTTTGAATATTATAATCTCCCATTTCGGATTTACCCCATGCCACATTATTTTCATCAACATTATCTGCCCTATATGAAAATGCATTTTTCCCGATTGTTGTACCGAATAGAGCCATACTATTATTGTCCAGAGTTTTACTATTATTACCTATGGCAAAAGAGTTATTATTATAGCAAACTGAATTTCCAACAGAGATAGAATTTTCCTTTAAACAGTGTCCATTTTCTCCTATAGATAAAGATTTCATAATGATAAGACTATTATTTGTATTTTCATCGATTCTCATAACATGATTTTGATTCCAATTAAGTTCCAAAAATGTCTTTCCTGGAAGCCCACGTTCCCCCTGTATTCCTTGAGGTCCAATTGGCATCTCATTTTCAGAGACAATTTCATAAATATTCTCACTATCTTGTATTATGAATTTTATCTTTTTATCATTCGTAAATCCTATTTTTCTTATGATTGGTGATTCCCCCTTTTCACCCTGATTTCCAGCTGGCCCTTTTGGTCCAATTAATCCTTTAATATTTATTTTTGTATTCGATATCTCTTCATTACCGTTCATTAAGCGAATAATATTATCATTTTTATCAAATAACAATGAATATTTATTTTGATTTAAATTATATTCCACATCATTGATTTTCTCTTGTAAAAAAGAGTATATATCAGTATTATTACTATTTACTTTTGATGATATTATGTTCATAACATCCTCAAACTGTGTATTAAATAAATTTGTTAAAAGTCTAACTTTTATATCAATTTGGCTATTTAATGATTCTACAATTTTATTATCAACATTATTTGATATATTTAAAAAAATATTTTCTACATATTTATATATTTCATTAATTTCAGTATTTACTTTATTATTTATCTTATTATTTAAATCTGTATTTTCAAAAAGATTATCAATAAAATCTTTCATTTTATTTTCAATCATTCTTTTATAAGATTGCATTTTGATTTCAACTTTATTATCCAATTCATTCTCTACTTTAATAGTATGTTCAATATAATCTTTGAGTGATAACTTAATATTATTCTCTATTTCATTAAAAATTATTTTTATTTTATTGTCAACCTTTTTCTCAAAATTAATTAAATGAGTTTTATGAATCTCTTTTAGCTCACTTATTTGATTATTATCGATAACAATTGTGTCTTTAATACCATCTTTTATAATATTTTCAGATTTTTTCATCTGTTCATTTATTTTTTTATCTAGAATATATTTATTTTCAATTTCATTCTGTTTTATTTTTTCAGTTGTTATTTTAATTGCTTTCTTTTCAATATCATAAAATATATCTTCTGTACTATTCTCTTCAAATAAATGAAAAATTTTATCTTCAATTAATTTATTTAAATATTTATTAAGAATTATCAAAATATTATTCTTTTTATCTTCAATTGAATTAAATTTTTTTAAAGATACAATATCTTCTAATTTATTAATAAAAGATTTAATATCATTTAAAATATCTTTTTGATAAAATGTATCAATATAGTTATATAATAATATGCATTTATTCATCAAAAAAATAAAATTATATTCATTGGATTTTTTAGAATCCATAATACTTCTTATTATATAGATATATTATTTTATAAAAAATTATAAATATATAAAAATTATATAATATTTTTATAAAAATAAAATAAAAAATAAAATAAAAAATAAAAATAAAAAATAAAAATAAAATATAATGGAATTAAATAATGTTTCAGAAAAAACTTTTGGAAAAGAAATATGGGGTCCAATAGCCTGGCATTTATTACATACATTTAGTATAGGAGATGGAAAAAAGATAAAAGAGGAAGACAGAAATTCATATTATATTTTTTATAAATCATTTGGATATATCATACCATGTTTTATATGTAGCGAACATTATAAAAATTTATCTTGTATTTTTATGCCTTTGGAAAAAGATAAGATGAGTAGAGAATATATAATAAAATGGGTATATGACGTTCATAACAGAGTCAATAAAAATTTAGGGAAAGAAAAATATAATTTAGAAGATTGTATAAGAAAAAATATTGAAAATAGAGACCGTGAAATATTTTTTTTTATAGATAATATCTATTTAAATTATAATTATAAAAACATAAGCATATATCATTTTCACCAGTTAATGACATTTTACATCTATTTTTGTAAATTATATCCAAATAAAAAAATAAGAAAAATGCTATTAAAGAGAATAAACACAGATAAATTTAAAGAAATTTCAACACCCAGTGAATTTTACGATTGGTATAAACTAATGAAATAAATTAAATTATCTTCTGTTAATGGATATTTATATTCTGATAATGAATAATCATCATTTATATACATAACTTTGGGAATTGTCGTTACATTTGCATATATTCTTAAAATATCATTTTTATCTTCTGCATTTTCTATATTTACAGCACCAAAATAAAATAAATTAACATATTCTGCTGCTAATTCAAACATTAATTGTGCCAATGTTTTGCAATGAACACACCATGGTGCATAAAATATAATAATCCCTCTTTTATCTTTAAAGAAATCATTATTTATATATAATTTTTTATCTTTTTTTTTATATTTAAAATCAGAATATACCAGTTCAGGGATACCTTTATTTATATCATAAATATTTCTAAATAAAGAATTATAATTATTATTATTATTCATAATTATTTATAATATAAATATATTTTTTTTATATTTTAATTATATATGAATAATCTTTATATTTATAATATTCAACAAAGTATAATATATATTGTTTTATCAGTTTTATTAACTATTATAATAACAAATTATTATATTAAAAAAATTAACTTACATTATTTTATTGTATTTACTCTATTATTTATAATATTTTATCTATTTTTTTATTTAATAAACTTGGAAAATAAGGAGAGTTTTGAAAATAAACGTTATGAAGATCACTTAGCAAGTTATTACAAGAAATATGGAAATGAAGAGGAGGAACATCATAAACCTCTACCCAGAAGTCGTTATCATGAAGAGGAGGAGGAGGAACATCCAAGACCTTATCAAAGAAGACATCATTATGAAGAGGAGGAGGAACATCCAAGACCTTATCAAAGAAGACATCATTATGAAGAAGAGGAGTATCCAACACAACAGCAACAACAACCGCATGAAGAGGAGGAGGAACATCATAGACGTCCGCGCCGACGACATCATTATGAAGAAGAGGAGGAGGAACATCATTATCCATTACAAAACTATTTAAAAAATTTTTTAACAAAGTTAAATCCTTATCAACAACCACCTCCACCACATGAAGAGGAAGAACATCCTTATGGTACAGTTTCACCTCATGAAGAGGAACAACTTCCACCGCGTCCTATTCCACCACCTCATGAAGAGGAACAATATCCGCCACGTCCTGTGCCATCTTATCCACAGGAGGAGGAGACAAATTATAATGATTTCTTAAAAAATTTCAAAGAGAGCAGAGAAACAAAAGAATCAATAAATTCTATTAAAGGAAATACACCAATTAATATTAATATTAATTATAATGGTGAAAATATAATTAACGATAATGATAATAATAAGTTATTAAGAACAAAACAAAATAATAAAAATGATAATAAAAATCAAAATAAAAAAAATGATTGTGCAACATCAAGAAATCTAGGAGATTATTCTAGCCGAGTTTATAATAATAGTGACTGGATTTATGGAACACAAGCTTGGACCGACTCACCAGATTATTATATACCACATGAAGACAATTATTTACTTCCGTTAAATTATACAAATAGAGTAGATACAGTATCGCAAAAGCAAAATGAGTTAACATTAAAAAAGAAATATAGTAAAAAGGACCCGCCATGTCCATTAATGATTAATACACCTTGGAGTGAATATAAATCTGGAGATAAAGAACCAACAGGATTCAATTTATAGATTTATTTCGATGTTTTGTTTTATTTTTTTATTTTTATATATTATATAAAATGAAAAGAACTATATTAGTAATTATTTTTATATTAATAATTATTTCATTAATATATTTGTATAATAGTTATAAAGAAGAAAAAAAGATAATAGAAAGTTTTTCATTTCCTTTAATGCCACAAACAACACAGACATCTTTAAGTACTTATTATCAACCTACTATAAATAGTGATATTTTACAAAACAATAAATATGCATTTAATTCTGTTAGAAATGTAATTATAAATAAGAATAATGATTTAAATGGATACTGGAAGTCTGAAACATTTTATGGTTCATTTATGCAAAATAATGATTTACTAGTGCTAACATTTAATACAGCAAAACTTAATAAAAATTATTCAAATTATACAACTCTCCAAGAGGAGGAGGGTGAAACATGTCCTTTGAATCAATTTGTAGGTATATGTCAATTAAATATTCATAGGGATAATTTTTATTTAAGAAAAGTTTTATGTAATACTTTGGGAACAACATCATTAGAAATTATAAATACAAATCCATATAAATTATCTGGTATATTAACAGACCAAAAGACAATTACTATATATAGTGCTGGAAAATCACCAATTATATTTACAAAAGTTGGAAAATTTAGTTATGATAATAATGTATCAAAGTATATTAATTATTCATCTTTTGTGACACCTATTCCAAGTTTTAATTCTTCTACATTTTCAGTAGATAATCCTTGCCCTGAAGGTTATTTAATTGCATCAGCAAATGATATAACTGGTATAAATACACCATTATGTGTGAAAGAGGATAAAGTTAAAAATGGAGAATGTATCAGTAATATAGTTTGTGATGATATTGATTGCTCATTTAGTACAACCGATTATTCAAAATGTAATATAAATAATACAAGTAAAACATTGAAACAATGTGATACCAATTTGACAGTCACATCACAGATTAGTGAATTTGCATCACTCCCAATATATAATAATATTTGTAGTTCATTAAAATCACTTTCCATTGGTACAGGAAATGTTGACTCCTCTATTATATGTTATATTAAAAATATTGGTGATATTCAAATATTAAGTTATCAATTCTGGGGAGTTGGTAAAGAGGATAGTTGTTTAACAACTGAAAATAATCACTATGTTCAAAGTTATGTTAAAAATTTCATTAAAAAAAATCATAAAAAACATCTTCCAACTTCAGATTATTTTGCTTTTAATAATATATATTATTGTAATGATTCATTGAATAGTACATTTTTAAGTGATTCGATAGCTTCTGCTAAAAAATATTATTCAAAAAATCATAATAATATAAATAAGGGTATTCCACGAACAAATAAATTACCACAATGTTGGGAAATTAAAGAATCCTATTCAACGTCAGCCTGTTATTTTACATTAAAAACAAAATCGTCAAAGATTAGTTATGATGTTGAAAAATATCCAAAATTTAATAATGATGGTTCAACGATGATGAGTTTAAATGATAATGGAGTAAATAATGAATTGATTTTAGAAGATTATAATGAATTATTACATGATAAAAATAAAAATGTTTATATTGGAACAGCAAATATAAGATGTAATAATTTATTATATCTCTCTGTTGGAAATGGAGATAAGAAAGAATTAAATAATTCAAAGGTAGTTCAATTAACATCGAAACCTGCAATTGATGGAAAATGGATGATTATAACATTTAATTCAAAAAATATAAATCAATTATTTACATCAAGTCAAAACTAAACATTAGACTTAGAAAAATAAACTAAAATAAACTAAAATAAACTAAAAAAAAAGAATTAAATATAATATTTTATTAAAAATATAAAATATTATATAATTATAGTATGAATAAAATAAAAAAAACTAATATTTTTATACCTATATTAATTATTTTGTTTTCAATTTTAATTGTAGTCGGTCTGTTTCAATTAAGAAAAAAACAGAAGATAGATAAAATATTTGAAAGCTTCACTTCAAAAATAAGAAAACCATTATTAAATAATGTAAAGCAAGATGAGCTAACAACAAATACTCAATTCTCTGCAAAATATATGACTGGTTATTGGACAAAAACAGATACGAGTTTAGATAGTAATGATAAACCCAAAAATCTATGTTATATAGATGTTGCAAATAATGAGATTACAAATTCATATAAAGGATTAGATTATAAAATTATTTCATTTACAAATTTACATATTGTAGCAGTACCTAAACATAAACATCATAATTATACATTATCTATTGATGCAACAAATGTATATACAAATCCTACTAAAAATAGTATGGACAGTAAAATAAATATACCATTTTGTATTTTTTCTGTTAGTCAAAATGATAAAGTGATTGTTCCTCCGTATTATTCATATAGAGTTCCAAATGAGAACTCAAAAATTAGGCATCAATTAAAAAATATTATTACTTCAAAAAATTATAAAGTGATTGAATCACAACCATTAATTAATATGAGTGCGTATAATAAAATATTACATCATTATAAATACTCAGATAATTTAATAAGAGGAGTAATGAATACACCAATATCAAATAATCAAAAAATATATGATAAATTGAATAAACAATATAATGGAGTTATATCATTTAAGATACAGAGAACATTTCATAGTCCAATGGGTGGTGAATTTACATCACCATTTAGTCATAGAATTGATTTAGATGCATATAATAAAAGAAATATAATAACAACATTAGTTATTGCACCTGTTGATGCTGATTTTAAAGAATCGAGTATAAAAGGAAAATATCAACCCAAATCAACAACAATTTATTTTTATAAAATCATTGATACAAATATAACTTATTCATATACAAATAATTCAATTAAAACTGATAAAAATCAATTTGAATTAAAAAATGGTGGTTCAACAATGTTTTATAATGATATTTATTTCCCTGACTTAAATTCTGTTCAAAAAAAAAATACAAGTACATATAATATTATAAAATTTAAAACAATTTTTAATAATAAATCGAGTGATACAATTCGTATTCCATTCTCTGATTTATATCATTTGTTATAATTATTTTATGAAAGATAAATCAAAATTAATCAAAATTAATCAAAATTAATCAAAATTAATCAAAATTTTATAAATATATTTTCAATAAAAATATATTTATAATAAATAGATATGAACTATAAAAAATATTATTATCTTTTTTTCATAGTCTTAATAATAGTTTTAATTATACTATGTTATATACATTTTTCTACTAAAAATAATATTGAAAGTTTTTCATCTAATGAAAATACAAATATAAATCCAACATTATATTCTAAAGAAGAATTTCCAAAAAATTTAATACAGAATGGAAATTTTTTTAAAGGGGATAATATAAAAAATAATATTAATCAGAGTGGTCATAATAAAATTATAAAAATGAAAAATCCCGGAAAATCATCTTACGTATTAGAGCAGAAACGGACAAATGATTTAACATTTTACGAATTATTAGTAAATTCCGTTCCAAATAGTCGATATATGTTATTATTATGGGTCTCTTTTAATGAGAATATAGAAAATGTTGATTTACTAAGTATTATACGTGTTAGAGTAAGAAACAAGGACTATTCAAATAATATATTGAATATGACTTATGATATTGTACAAAAGGTGGAGATAGGTGAAAATAAATGGTATCTATTACAATATAATTTCAAAGTTGACCTTGAATCATTGGACAAAATGAATATTTATTTAAATTATAGTGATAAATTCACTTATGATTATATTTATTTTACAGATTTAACATTGTATAGAATTTTAATAGACGCCGAGAGTTTCATTTACAATGATGGATTAAACTGTTATTTAGATTCATATCAATATGAGAGTAATACATTAACATGGCACGATTTAAGTGGAAACGGTAATGACTTTTTTTGGTCAAATATTCCAACGACCGATTATACAAAAGGATTTTTGAATATGAATAATTTATTTTTAAAAGGACCTATTTCATCAACATTATTAAATAATAATAAATTTACGATTGTAATTGTAATAAATAGAGAGATAGAGAATAAAGTTGTTAAAGATGAAGACGGAGAACAATATAAATATTTATTGACAGTTCCAGGAAATGAAAGGAATTCTTTTGAAATAAGTATCGATAAAGAGAATCATATTAATTATCATGGAGATAGAAATACTATTTATAGAACAGAGAATCCAGTTATTTTATATAATAAAAGTGTTTTAACTTTTACATATGAAAATAGTAAATTTTCATTATACCAAGATAGTATTCAATTATTATCAAGACAAGTTGGTAAATTTTATTTTAATAACAACAATATTATTATAAATAAGAATAAAGATTTAAATATGAATATATATGGATTTTTAACTTATAATCGTGCAATATCAAAGCCAGAGATGGAGGGTGTAAGAGATTATTTTATAACAAATACAAATAAGAATTATAATAATCCAGATATCAATAATTATCATTTTGATAATAGTTTGGATTCTTCCAGTTTCGTAAAAAAAAATTTTATGCCATCGAATACTACAAAGGAGAGATACAGTAATATACATGATACATCCTTCCAATCAACATTTGCAAATCAGAATGAAAGATTTACAACTTTAAAAGATTGCGCCAATGATTGTGATTCAATGTGCTCAAAATTTTTGAATAATGGTTCTTCAAATGATACACAAGCATATAAAGATTGTATAAAGAATTGTAAAAATGTACTTTATAGTTGTAGTAAATATTGCGAGGAGGAGGATAATGAATCATCGAAATATTGCACTGGTGATAGCAGCATAAATAATTCAAATAAATGCCCAATAGTATATAAGAAAGATGGAAATTATATGGTATATGTTTTTCCAAATAGTACTTATGCAGAGCAGCTGAATTATAGTGGTGAGAAATCTTATGGAACAAATCAGGAGAAGGCCAGATATATTTATACACAAAACTTCCCATCATGTCCTCCTCCACCACAATTAATGCCGGGCGAAGGTAAGAATACTTTGAACAGCTGTCCATTCACATTACATGAATCAAATCCATGTTTTGTACAGAACTGTGCAGGTGTTAATTGGGATGTGAAGGATTATAAGCAATTAAATATGAATGATAAATGCAAAAATGCAGTTGCCAGTTATTGCAAAACAAATTATGATGTAGATTATAACTGTTTCTGCTGGGACCCGGCTAATAAAGAGAATCCCGAATGCATTGAATATAGAAATTTTTTCGAAGATCCAAATAAGTACTGTTTTCCTAAAGCATTTAAGATAGAAGACCATCCAGACTTTGATAAATACATTCGAAAAGATAACATACCTTGTTGGGGGTGTGATTTAGATAAAAAATAAATAAAAAATAAATAAAAAATAAATAAAAAATAAATAAAAAATAAATAAAAAATAAATAAAAAATAAATAAAAAATAAATAAAAAATAAATAAAAAATAAATAA
>JACCDO011718071.1_pt1 | contig 10081 bp, 7 predicted proteins | sample 7446101 | NCBI WGS metagenome assembly JACCDO01 (sample SAMN15323440, study PRJNA562643) | freshwater metagenome | isolation source: river surface water | place: USA:Blue River Watershed | collected 2017-08-16
AGCATTCGCACCTGCCGGCGGCATATTGCTTCTCTTTTAGGTCCTGGTCTGTGCCCGCCTTTTTACTAGAAAACTATGCGTATAAGTTTAGGTCAAATTAGCTGCAACTCTACAGCATTCGTGGCAGTGCATAGAAAGAATAAGAGCTTTTAAAACTCTTTAAAAACTTCTGACATTTAAAAATGCAAAAATCTGCTATTGGTCTAGAGACGTGCATCTGACAGGTGTTATAAATTATAAATTCATTCTTAGTCTTGATATCAGATGGAAAAAATTGGCGTCGAAATAGCACTACAAGATATTCCCGAAAGTAGGCTCTACGATCTTGCCTCTTTAGCAAAATGTCTTGTGACTGCTCCTCTTGCATTGCAATATCTTGATTTAGATATTGACCGTCGTGAGCAATTGGGTTTTGTTGGTAAATATGCGCGAGAAGAGCCACTCACGGCTCGGATGCTTCTCTCTCATCAATCGGGATTGCCTCCATGGCTACCTTTTTCACAAGACTCCAATGTCGCACAACTCGTTACCACGTTCGACAAGTATGGTGCGCATCCTTTACTGCGTGCTGGCAAAGTGGGTACGAGCACTTATTCTGACCTGAATTTCAGAAGCCTCGCCGAGATCCTGGAAAAGGAGCAAAGATTGTCTTATACAGAGCTAGCCACAAAAAAAGGTTTAAGTCATCAGCCATGGACCCATACGCGAGTTTACATCGAAGATGGTTGGAGCGAATTATCTTCAGAAGATTTTCAGCGCTCAGATGAGAAGGTGCGCGCCCCAGTATTTGTCCCCGATGGACCAGATCGTGCTACCTGGGAAATCGCTGCCAAGGATGGACTCTCGTCCTATCCAGCGCGTCATCCGCATTTGCCCCATGATGCCAACTCGCGGGCCGGTATGTTAGGCCATGCAGGCTTTGCAGCAACAAAGGCGCAATTTGAATTTTGTCTATCACAGTGGCTCACTGAAGGTTGGCCTACCTTGCAGGCCGTGCCGCAAGCAATCGCCGATGATGGATACACGCAATGGGGCTTAGGACTACTGCGCGTTATGGATGGGAATGGGAAGTATGGAGATATTCTTTTGGATTTGATGTTGCGACAACGATTGTCGCCAGGTGTGTTGGTCCTTGAGGATGACACCTGTGAGCTGTCTGATCCTGTTCCTCTGAACGACGCCCCAGGTGGGTACGGTCAGCCAACAGATTGGTGGATGCACACCGGATTTACTGGTCCAATGGTGTTCGTTCATCCAGCTAGTAGTACTGTTCTTGGTTTATTGATGCATAAGCGAGGTCCGCAAGGGGAGCTGATCGACATCGACGTGCGCCGAGCGAGGGCGTATAGTATGCTGCGAAAACTGGCATAGATGCGTTGAAAGATATTATTTTTAATCTTGTAGTTATGCATATACATTACATTTCTCTAAGTTTTCTCAATATCTCTGTGTCATTTATATTTCATTATAATTGGATCGTTTTTGTATTGGTTTGCGAATACGTATTCGCTTTGTACCATTAAAGTGATACGAAGGTCGCCTTAATCCTTTATAGCAGCGCTTAATGGGCTCAAATAGAGCATTTTCTCTTGTTCTAGACTCTCCGTCGCATTAGCATTGCGTTACACCCACACCTTATTTGACGCATGCAATAAAAATCGCCTTTCGGTTAGTCATTAAGTGTCATCACAGGCACCACACATTAAGCATCTTGCTTCACTTTGTCAGTCGCCAACTCAGTCTCCGCACCATGGGCACTAGCATCAGCCAGATTGCTCAAAACTTTAGGCTCGCATGAGTTTGAGTTGGATGTTAAACCAGCCGCTAAGTTAACGTAGTGCAATCCATGAGTTTTTAGCATGCTCCGGCGCTTCTTGATCGACAGCGATGTGAACGATTCTAGCCGTCGCTTAATACCCTTCCACTGGTTCTTTACGCTGTTATCTGTCCTTCCCGGCATGCGCTTTGCAATTTCTGTCCATTTATTTCCTAACTCATGACGCAACTCAATAAGAGTCTTCTCTTCGGCGGTAGTCCACGGCTCGCGGCACACGGCCGGATCGAGGTGAGACTGCCATCGATCACGGCACTGTTTGGGAGTGCGGTTTGGTATGTTACTGGCAATCTGGAGCCAATCAATGGTTCCACAATTTTTTTGGATATCAGACATAATTTTGATCAGCGATGCGTCTTCTTCTTCGTTCCAGCGTCGTACTTCATAAGCCTTAGGAGTAGGAGTTACGACAGTGCCAAATCGAGTTCTGTTTGATTTGACGCTCTTTTTACGAAGAACAGAATGGTCTGCAGTTAATGCAACAGATGAATGAGATACGTTCAAATGGTTGTTTTCAACAGCTACAGACATTTGCGAGTTCAAAACTTTGGGAGTTCCATCCAAATCCAGGACTTGCGACCGCTTATTAAATTCTTGGCTTTGTCTGTCATAACTATATTCATCGCGGCTCACAGGGCGTGCTCTCTTACGCAATTCTTTTAACGGGGTGCAACATTCGGCACGAACTTCGTCTCTTGGAGTAAATGATTCTTGTATCACTAGGTGGTTTGAAGCGTGCCTAAAGTAGTTGTCAGTTACGGGGAAAGATGTCCAGTATTTCCGTTCATCTCGAATTCTATCCGTTACAATGATGTTAGGATGAATATTTTGAATGCAATCTGATATATTTTGTCGATTTTCTTCCATAAGATGGTTTGCATCTATTCCGAACAGACGAGTTCCTACAGTCCGAATAAATGGAGAAAAGAAGTTCCTATCGGTCGTAATGTACGGTATTTTAGAAATTTTAGAGTAAAATTCTTTTCGTTCCGAGCTAAGAGTGTCGCAAATGTAGCTTGATGAACCAATGAATCGACCCTTCGATTCCGGTGTGCAAGCTTCCATTCTTGGCAGTTCACAGGCCACATTTGCCAAATCATTAAGTAAATTTGGCTCTTCTTTTGTTTTAATCATATCTATTTTTTCTATTTGGAACATCATTTTGTCCGTTGGTCATGGAACTCCCAAGATTTTCGGTCCCTTTTTTGTAACTTCTTTGAACGAGCTAAAGATTCCTGTGTATTTTTATATGACCAGAACAAAGCCAAAGTTTACAAAGAAGGTCATTTTGATCTGCAACTGGTGACAGCAAGCATGGTCGCAAAAAAGAACGATAGTAAAAGCTCCTATGGAGTAGGAATGACCCAAGATGATATGATGCGCCAGGATCAGGTAGGTATTAGACAACAGCAAGGGCGACTGCAAACATAATGGTGCGCCTTGTGAATGCTTGTGTACTCTTTGCAAATTATTGTGATAGTGCAAACTTGCTAAATTCATCTTTGCCTTAAGTGCAACATTTCTGTGCTTATTAGTTTTTAACTTTTCACTATTGTCTCAATCACATCGCAGGTCCTCCTACTGGATAACGATGACCAAATTATCGGAGATGCCAGTAAAGTTGCTTCGCATCAGTTTTCTAAAGACACGCCTCGTGGTTTGCTTCATCGTGCATTCAGCGTTTTCCTTTTCAACGAAGAAGGGAAATTATTGCTACAGCAACGCGCTGCGAGTAAGATTACTTTTCCTAATGTATGGACCAACACTTGCTGCAGCCACCCATTGACTGGTTTCTCGCCTTCGGAGGTTGATGAGGCAAATGATGTGGCAAATGGCAAAGTGTCTGGTGTTATCAATGCTGCGATTCGCAAGTTAGAACATGAATTAGGTATCCCTGTGGGTTCAATTGCTCCGAGCAAATTTAAGTACTTAACTCGTCTGCACTATTGGGCTGCTGATGTAGTTACACATGGCGCGCAGTCTCCTTGGGGCGAGCATGAGATCGATTATATCTTGTTCGTTCAAACCTCAGTCTCACTCAAGCCCAATAAGGAGGAGGTAGGTGGGACCAAATATGTGACCCAATCAGAACTGGCGCAACTTATGCAGCCTTCTAGTGGACTACTTTGGTCTCCCTGGTTTCGTATTATTGCTGAGCAGTTCCTGCCATATTGGTGGGCTGATCTGCAGGTCACGCTTAACACCGATCAATGGGTTGACTGGAAGACAATCCACCGCTTCGATCCCACATCAGAGCACATGGGCGGCGCAGGCAATGCCGGTGCTTTCCTTGGCGCTGCCAAAAATCCATTCGCAAATGCAATTAAAGCCAACGTCTCTACCAAGCAAGGCAATGCAAGTTTGAAACAAGGCGCCTATGGTAAAGTCATTATCCATGAGCACAGTAAGCTACAGCAACTCATGCGCATTGATGAAGTGTTCGCTGCTGTGTGGTTCAAATATGTGGCCGTGATGCCTAATAAAGTCAATATTGACAATGAAGACACAAAGTTCTGTGACGACATTCTTGGCAAGGTTTCACGTTCGTTTGCTGCAGTTATTCGCCAACTCCCCAAGGGCCTTTGCTTGGATATCATGATTTTCTATCTGGCACTTCGTGCATTGGACACTATTGAAGATGATATGGAAGCTTTTAAAGGACACGAAGCGGAAAAGTTGCACTTGCTCAATAACTTTTATCAAGAAGGACTTGTAACTCCTGGCTGGAGCATGAATGGTGTGGGCGAGGGCGACGAGGCGCTGCTCCTTCAACAGTATTACCGCTGTGTCAATGTTTTCAAAAATCTAAGTGCTGGTTCTCAAGAAGTCATTGCAGATATCACAAAACGTATGGGTCAAGGCATGGCTCAGTTTGTAGGCAAAGATTTGGGACAAGGCACTGTGCGCGTTGTGGACTATGATCTGTATTGTCACTATGTAGCGGGGTTGGTAGGGGAGGGCTTGAGCAGACTCTTCACAGTCACTGGATATGAAAGTTCTGCAGTTGCAGGAGTTGCTACAACGAAAGCCAATACCATGGGACTTTTCTTGCAAAAAACAAACATTATTCGCGATTACTTAGAAGATTTTGTGGACGGACGAGCCTTCTGGCCCCAGGAGATCTGGAAAGGTTATACAAAAACTGGAAATCTGGGCGAACTTGCGACGGAAGAAGCGCGTCCTCGAGCTTTACAATGCTTAAATCACCTTATTACTAATGCTTTGCTCTGCATACCAGAATGCTTGGAGTATATGCATCTGTTGCGCACTGAAGAGGTGTTCCGTTTCTGCGCCATCCCACAAGTCATGGTAGGTACATGTCGCGCCTTTGTTTGTATCTGTGTTGTTGCGTTTTTATTAATTTTTGGTGCTATTTCTTACCTTTTTTGTGCTCTACTTTTCATGTGCTCTTTTTCCGTATTCCACTGGGGATTACAACGCTGCTCCTGAATGTCATCAGGCAATCGCTACCCTAGCCGAGCTATATAATAATCCCAAGGTTTTCACTGGGGTCGTGAAAATTCGCAAGGCTCAAGCAGCTCAGCTTATTTTAGATACAAAGACTGCAGGTGGGCTACACAAATGGTTCAACATTCTTACACGGGACATACTTCGCCGAGTGCCCAAAGAAGACCCTAGTGCTGAGGAGACCATACGTATCTGCAACGAGATCATTCGCTTGACTGACAAGCGTGCCAGCAGTGCGATTGTGCATGGCTATGCCCAAGCAACTAATGTCTTAGCAGCTGGTGTTTTCGCGGTAAGTTCTTATGTAGTGTTCGCAGCGGATGGCAGGGCCAGTCAGCTCCTACGCATGGTATCCGGAGGCAGCCTATCGTACAGCGGTCTAAGATCTCTTGCCATGCAGTCTAGTACAAGATGGTTAAGCGCTATGGGAACTTCTTTGGCTTTCATATTCGGGTTTGGTGTGACATCTTCAGCGCGAGAGTCATTGGTTAAGGCGGATCCGTAAGTTATTTGACAAGAATTCCTTGAGTAAAGTATATAGAATAAATTTTAAAACATGTTTTCTTAAACTATTACATAACAATCACTGTGGGTATTTACTGCCGGGCGTGCTGAGCTGCACTTAGACCTTGCACGTCGTAGTATATATTATGATCTCTCAGTTTTGCGACCAGATCCTGATTGCGCCTTTCCAGTTTTTCCTTTTCTTGCTTCAAAGCCAAATTCTGTTGCGATAGGGCCTGAGCCATTTCTGCCCAGGAAGCCACCTCTTGTGCATATTCATGGCTTAATCTGCGCTCTTCGGCTAATACATCTTCTATCTTCCCCTTTTCCTGTAGTGCCTCCCAAAGCATGTGGTCCTTCACGCTAAGTGCATGCATATATTTGTCACAGCGGGACAGCACTTCCAATCTTTCCTTTGTTTCGCGGGGAAAATCCGACGTAGGAAAGTCTAATTGAACAGATACTGTCTTGTTAGCGATTGTCTCAATAGTGTTGGTTAAGTCTGCGAACTGCTGAATAAGCTCAACCATGGATGCTGCTTTTGGTCCTCGAACTGTTTCTACGGGAGCTTGCCCTGGTGCTGCGGACGTCAACAATACACCGGTGGCACTATGGTACAACCCGTCGTCGTTAGCCTGTTCTACACGGCGCACCACACGTTCAATCGACTCGAGCTCAGATTCCACTTGCAAGATTTGGTGTTTGATGGCTGATTGTCGCATGGACTCTACCGTGCGTAAGCGCTCGATGATCTGCTCACCGTCAAGCAGGGTTTCTCTTTCGATACTTTGTTTTGTTGCGGCCACTTCAGCACTGGTATTGCCAAGTTGCCTTCGAATTTGGAGAAGATGTTCGCGCTTGGGAAGTAAGCGCGCAGTTAGCTGCGAAAAAATCATTTACGGAGGAGAGAGATCAAGTTGTGAGAGGAAATATTAGTATTTTCGCAGAAAGAATGTTATATAAGCTCCTTGTCATCGAGAAACGACCTCGTTGCAAACAAAGATTTAATTGACGCTAAATAAAGAGTTTGTTTGCCATTTCAAGGCCTTACGTACCTGTCCTCGCAGGCGATCATAGCGTGCTCGATATGACTCTAATAGTGGGGTAACAGTGTTTCCTAGCTGGCGGTGTTGTTCAATCGCTGAACGAGGGATTGCTACACCCGCGGTCTCGTCGTAATGAGTCAACAGCCTTCCAGACACCACTTCTCGTGGAAGTGCTGCATTTGATAAATCTCCTCCTTTAGACGCTTGATAAGCCGCCATTCCCGGAATGTTGCGCATAAGCTCTGGATGTGTGGCGACGAGTTTTTCGAAATCTTTCTTATCCAAACGACCATCAGCATCGGCATCAAAGCTACTAAAAATTTTACCAGCCTCAAAGGCTAGTGCAGCAGGATCGAGACCAGGGCCTAAATGTGTTGTAAGTGGTTGCGAGAGTATACCAGTCCCTCCTGCGCCCGCACCAGGGTTGCCAGGAGTCGCGCCAGCGACTACAGCAGCGCCTCCGGCCTTAGCTTCTCTCCATAATTGCCTGAAGTCATCAGCTGTTAAAACGCCTGTGTGAGATTTATCTGCACGATTAAATAATAGACCAGCTTCAAAATCGATGCTTGCGGGATCAGGTCCTGCGGGCTTTGCTTCCGTTTCAGCCGGAGGTGCTTCTTTCTTGTCAGCAGGGGCCTTTTCGGCCTTACCCTTGGCGGCAGGTTTAGCCGCTACTTTCTTGGGGCCCATGCTATACTAATGCACGTCTCGGTACAGAAAGAGTGAAGTCTGAGTAAAACCTGATAGGAGTATTGCTAAATCTCCTAAATGCACGCCTATGGGCCGAAAGTGCAATAGCATTTTGAACGAGCCGCTCGTACGCTCAAGACCACACGGGGACCTCGCGGGAGTTAACAAAAAGTTGACGGGCGGTCGCAGTGCCAGCTGAGAACTCTCGTCTTAAAATGACGAGAAGTGATGTAAATGATGCAATTCAGGATGAAAAATCTTCTTTAAATCTTGCAAATTATAGTAATGGTAATGGATCTCCCGTTAAGTTAGAGGGTACACAGAGCACGATGCAGGGTCTGTCCAAATTAGCTTCTTCTCATGCCTCAGTAAATACGTCTGGTGTCGCTGCAATGATGCGTCAGCTAGATCAAATTCAAGCTGAACAAATTGCCTATCAACGAAAAATTGAATTAGAGAAGAAACGTAAAATACACTTTGAGACTGCATTGCAGGAACAGCGGGATAAGCTAAAGTATTACAGAGACATCACTAAAAGCGGGCGCATAGTAAAAGATGATGATATGGTTAGCAAAAAAATGATCACTAAGCTAGAATACCAATTAGCTCAAGCACGTGATAAGCTCAGTGGGACGCGCAAAGAAAATGCAGCGTTGAAGATTACCATTACGGAATTGCGCCAGGAAAAAAATTTTCATGTAAACATACTGGCAGAAGTCAAGTCTGAGATAGAGAAGAATACAGTGTTATTACAACAGCACAAAGATGAAATTAATGTCGTTAATAATAAAAAGCAGCGTACCGATGTCGAACTGGCCAATATGCAAGTAAAAATGTGCAATGACCTCGACATATTCAGTGATGAACTGCAACAGGCTAAGCGTACTGTAATAGAAACACAAGCGAGCATACTTGAAGGTATTCGCGATAAGCTGCAATCTACATTCAGTCCTGTTACTGAGCGTAGGGAACGACGATCAGTCCACCAAGAAGTAATCGTAGATAATAGCGCTGAGATAAGAGCTCAAAAATTAAGCGATTATTTAAAGGAGGTCCAGGTCGGCACATTAGAAGAGCTAATCGTGGTGTTACAGAAGTCTGAAGAGAGCATATTTAGCCAATATAATGAAATCCAGTCGTTGACACAAGAAACCGAAAAACTGGAGATTGACAACAAACATTTGGAAAAGCGACTCGAAGACGAGCTTATAAATGTTCAAAAGCTTGAAGAATCTAGCGACTCTTTGCGCATTGAGTTGGATCAAAAGGTTAGCCTCATTAACCGTAACATCGATGTATACGACAAAAACTTTGCAAGAAATATGGAAACGTTAAATAATTGCAAAGAAGGTTTGCAGGGTCTGCTACGCAATATCTCTCAAGAAGAGGATTCTGCTGATCAGGCGCTTCTTGCTACAGGCGTTACGGATAGGAATCTTCCAGAGTATCTTGGCAAAATTGAGCAGCGTATTGATGAAGTTATTCAGATTCTGAAGGCTGCGAAACGAGAACGCTTGAATCGGGCAGACTTTGTTCGGGCAACGAGTGCACCTGGCCAAGCAAGGGTACATCCTGGTAACCGAGGTGGGGATTTGGATGATGGCGCAAGTTATTCGCAGTTGCGCGTGCCAATTCTCCCTTCATTTCATGATGCCGACGACGAAGAAGATCATGCCGAGGTGCTACCGGTGGACATCAGTATGCTCAAAAATATGATGGCAAAGAAACTAAGTAATGGTTTACGTGATTATGCTAATGCTGAAAAGAATCTTGAGCAAGAAGATAATACTCTTTTGATTCTTGCGAATGCAAGCTCTCGCACAAATACTCCGCGAAGTGAGAGTATCTCCCGCGGCAACACTCCTCGTGCCCAATCCATCAAACCCGAAGGTTTGGGTGCAGTTTCCCCCACCTCGTTTCCTTCTACTAATGAAGGAGAATCGCGAGGCTTTAAAGCGTTAGTACCAAGGACTCCAGAAGGTCCAGGTCCTAAGAGAACGGGTATAATGCTACCAGCAGTATCCAAAAATGAAGATGATGTTATAGAGATGCGCCAAGCAGAGCATGTCTAAGTTACAAAGCGGTTTATGTTATTTGATTTCCTATAGGATGTTATGGAGTATTGTGGAAAGTGGCATCTTACCAACTGCTTGAGGCGGCTTGTCGCAGGATCTTCGCAGCCCTGGCAGCACAAGTACTTACACTTTTCGTTGCCCTGAGTTTGTGATTTTATATTTAAAAATATGTTTAGTTTTGTACATATACACACTTAATCGTCAAATGTATTGCTAGCTATTTGTTCTTTAACATGTGCAGGTGTCACACTAAATTGATTACGAATGCTGCAGATATCAAAGCTTTGTAGCCAATGTATCGAGATCCGATTCACTTATACACCGCTCCGATGGCAGATTTGAATGATGATGTTTCGCCAAGACAAGTACTTCTCCATCTTCGGATTGAAAGCTCGTTGCAAATTTTTGTCTGGCTTTTAGGCGTTCTTGTGAGATCTTCGAAGCACTTGCTGTAGTAGCACTTC
>JACCDO010383227.1_pt1 | contig 10080 bp, 5 predicted proteins | sample 7446101 | NCBI WGS metagenome assembly JACCDO01 (sample SAMN15323440, study PRJNA562643) | freshwater metagenome | isolation source: river surface water | place: USA:Blue River Watershed | collected 2017-08-16
ATACCAAAATCACAAATAAATTTTATTATTTTTTCTTTTTTATTTTCATAAATAATTTTATATAAAGTCCAATTTTTTTCATATATTTTATGATAATTATTATTTTTATTATTATTAATTTTGTTATTATTGTTTATTTTATTATCAGTGTTAAAAGTATGAACACAAATATTTTCAATATTTTTTTTAAAAAATAACTTATCTTTGTTTAAACCAACAATATAAATTTGATTTAAAAAAGAATCATAAATATAACATTTGTTATTAGTAAAATAAATTCTAAAATCTTCTAAAGGATAAAAATGTTGCCAACTTTGTAAATTTTTGAGTTCTTTTGGAAGTGGAAAACTATATAAACCTTTTAAAAAATAATAAGGTTTAATATTTTTATCAACAATTAATTTTAATTTTGTTATATCTAAATTACATACAAAAAAAATAGTTGATTCATAATTATTACTAGTCCATACTGAATAATTATTAAAATCATTATTTTTATTAAATAAATTTTTATTTTCATTTGTTAAATTATCAAACTTCTTTATTTTAGGTAAACCTGGATTTACTTTTTTTTCAAGTAAAGACACAAAGGGTATAACATTTCGTATTGATACCAAATATTTATTATTGTAAAAATTTGATATACTCATATTAAATCCCGGATTTTTAAATGGATAAACTATTTTAATATGAGGTGGTTGTTTATTAAAATATTCATATAAAAAATCCATATAATCATCTTCAACAATTCGTATCATATTATATTTTGTATATATCTAATTATATATTTAGATATTTTTATAAAAAAATAATAAAAACAAAAAAATAATAATAAAAATGAATAATTTAATTATTTAACAAAAATATATTGTAAATCTTTTACATCCATATTTTGAATATCATATCGAATGTAATTCATAATATCTTTTTCAGGCATTTTAATTAATAAATTTGTATAATCACCATATCCAGCACTTATTAAAATATCATTTTTAACACGAATAACACTCATTGGAAAAGTAAGTAAAAATTTATATTTATAATCAGGTAAAGGTAAGAATATATCTGATATTTTAAAAGTTTTATCATTTTCATTATAAATAAAAAAGTAAAATCCATAAATATACATTCTATGAGGTTTATATTCTTTAAACTTTTTTTTAAATTGTAAATGCATTTTTTTAGCTTTTTCATGAAAATAATTATCAAATTCATTAATTTTATTCATAAGTTCTTTATTATTTGAAGTCTTTAAATCTTGCTGTGGTTGTTTTTTAAATCTTATTTTTGTATGTCCAACACCCAAATATTTATTATCACCTAAATCTAACATAGTAGAACCGATTGAAAATCTACAATAATTTGAATTATGATTAACTGGTATACTATTTTTTTTAAACGGTACTAATAATATTTTTTCACATTTTTGGTTTTGAGGATAATAATTTACACCATATACACCATTTTCTTCAAAATCATGAATAAATTTAAATACTTTTTCTTCTTTACCTTCTTTAATGATTGAATATAAACTCCAGTTTTTTTCATATGTTTTTTTATAATCTCCTTCTTCAATTATATTATTATTTGTGTATCTTCGATTACATATATGATCATATTTTACTTCTAAAACTAATTTATTATTTATTAATTTCATAACTTGAATTTGATTTATATATGCATCATATAAATAACATATATTATTTGCGAAAAATATTCTAAAATCATCTTGATAAAAAAAATGTTGTGTATTAAATAAACCTTTACTCATATTTTTAGGTATTGGGAATGAATATTTAGCTTGATAGACTGCAACAGGTTCAATTCTTCTATCTACTTTTAAAATAAGTGTATCTATATTTAAATCACATACAAAAAAAATAGTAGATTGATAAGAATTATTCCAATCCCAAACAGTTACATCTGAATAATTATTATCTGTAAATAATTCTTTAAAAACCTTATGTTCATATTTTATTTTAGGATCTTTAGCAGGTATACCTGGTTTAATATCTTTTTTATATAATAATGCTGAAAAAGGTATAACAATTCTAATTGATACTAAATATTTATTGTTATAAAATTTACCAATACTCATATTAAATCCAGGATTGTTTTTAAATGGATAAATTAAATCATCTCGATAATATCCAGTATTAAAATATTCGTATAAATAATCCATATAATCATCTTCAATAATTTTAATCATTTTTATTTATTATATATATATCTATCTTTTATTTAGCTTTTTTTATTTTTTATTTTCTTTAAATTGAATATCTAATAAATAAAAAAATAAAAAATAATTAAATTAAAAAAGTTTTTTTAATTGAACTTAAAAAAATTTAAATAAAAAAGAAAGAAGAAAAAAATAAAAAATGAAAGAGCTTAATATAGCTGTTCTCGGAAGTGTAGACTGTGGAAAAAGTACTTTATTATCAGTTTTAAAAAATAAAGAATTGGATGATGGCAAAGGTTTAGCACGTTCAAAAATTATTAAATTTAAACATGAATTACAAACAGGTAGAACATCAGCTGTTGGTCAACATTATATTCAAATTAATGATGATAAATTAGTTTGTTTAATTGATTTATGTGGTCATGAACAATATTTAGGAACTACGATACATGGTATGTGTGGGTATTATACAGAATATGCTATAATTGTTATAGGTGCAAATTTGGCTATAACAGATATGACTAAAGAACATTTGAATGCATGTTTATCATTAAATATACCATTTTTTGTAGTTATAACAAAAATAGATATGGTTCCAGAACATGTAATAAATAAAACGAAGGAAACATTAATTGATTTATTAAATAAAAAGGTAAAAATGAGAAATTTGATATGGATGAATGAAAATGAACATGGATTTGAATTAAGAAATTTTATGAAAAACATACCAATATTTATGGTATCGAATAAAACAGGTTCAAATATTGATTATTTAAGAAATTTTTTATATAATTTACCAGTTAAAAAGGATTATATGGAAGAAAATTTAAAATTAAATTCAGATAATAAAAAGGTATTATATGCAATTGATCATTTTTTTAATGTAAAGGGTGTAGGAACAGTTGTTTCAGGAAAATTATTAAAAGGAAGAATTGAAAAAAATGATAAATTATTAATTGGACCTTTAAATGGAATGTTTTATCCAATAAATACAAGATCATTTCATGATAATTTTAGAAATTTAATAGATAAAATGGAATGTGGTGAAAGTGGATGTATTGGAATAAAAACATTAAATAAAAATATGGATTTTAAGAGTTTTAGACATAAAAAAGGTATATATTTAATGAGTGAAGATGAAATGCAACAATCAACATTTTTAGAATTTGAAGCAGATGTAATTATAATAGGAAAACATTCAACACAGATATCAAAAAATTATCAACCAGTTATTAATTGTAAAAAAATTGTTCAAACAGCTAAAATTTTAGATATAGATGGTAAAGAATATATAAGACCAGGTGAAATGTGTAAAATAAAATTTCAGTTTATATATAGACCTGAACATATTCAATGTGATGATAGATTTATTTTTAGAGAAGGAACTACAAGAGGTGTAGGTATAATAAGAGCTGTTGGAAATAATAATTTAAAAAAAAATGAATTAAATAATTAATTTTTCAGTAAAAAGCTATAGAAAAAAATTATATTTCAGTTCTTATCATTTTACTTAGGAATCATAAATTAAATAAAATGAAGTTAAATAAAATTTTTTGTAAATATAAATATATTAAATTAATAAAATTAATTTAATAATTATTTAAAAAGTAATGTATAATATTCTAGGTTTATAAATATAATGAAAAATCTAATATAAAAATAGGATTATTTAAAAAAATATGAAAAATATGAAAAAAGAAAGTAAAAAATTTAAAAAAGAAATGCGTTTAAAAAATATTAACAATATTGAAAAATTTGACGATGATATAGAAAATGATATTTTAGAAGATAAAAATAAAGAAGAAAAAAAAGAAAAAGAGATATTATTAAAAAATGAAGATGAAAATAATATTAAAGAACATTTTGAAACATTATTAACAAATTGTGATAAAACTAGAATTAATAAAACAGAACAATTATTAAAAGAAAATCCATCTAAAATAAAAAATGAAGATTTAATTTATTATTTAAGATGTAAATTAAATAATTCTAATTTAGATGATACTAATAAAAATAAAACAGATACTTATTTAAAAAATATTTCAAATAATTTTAAATTTGAAAATATATTTGTTAATCAAACTAATTATTCAAGTCTTGTTTTTTCAGGTGTTTGTTTATTAATACCTTTTTATTTTTATTATCCTCGTGTATATGAAATGGGATTTTTTGGTATTTTTATGGGTTTAATAGGTATGAGTTCTTTAACTCAAAATGTTCAAAAATATTCAGCATTTCAAAATATAAATTTTGATAAAAAAGGATTATTTAAAAATTTACATTTAAAATTATTATTTTTTTCATTATTATTTTATTTAGTGTTTTTTGTTTATATTTGTAAACTAAATCATATATCTCTTTTTTTTATATCTTATTTTATTATTTATTTATCGATGAGTTATATTTTAAAATTAGTTTTAATATCTCCATCGGAAGATAATATATTTACCAAATTTAAAGCATCGTTTCAAAATAATAACGATGCATCAAAATTGTATTCTAATATAGAAGTAGCATGTACTGAATTAAATCAAAGATATAAATTAGAATTTCCGAATAATCAAATTTTATATAATTATTTATCATTTGTTGATTTACAAAAAAACAAAGATAAAAATATTATTGATTTTATATCATATTTATTCCAACCTATTTTAACTTTTGGTGTATTATATTTAACAGGTAATTTTTTAAATTCATATATAAATAAAGAATTTGAATTACAAACTGTTCCTATTATTGGATTAAATAATGATACTTTACCATTTTTACAATGTCAAGCAAATTATGTTTTACCCGATTTTTTAAATTATCAAAAGAAAATTATTGAGATTTTAGATAAAATGTGTTTTGATAAAGACTTGGAAAGAAAAATGAGTAAATTTTTAAGTAAAGTTGGTGAATCTTATATTAAAAGATATAGACCAAGTTTTTATTATGAATGTTGTAAAGACCAATTAAATGTTCAAATGAATTTAAATCCTAATTTTGAAGATTATAGAGAAGAAATTGAAGATAAACGAAATTATCTATTAAAAGAAAATGATGAAATTATTCAACAAAATAAACCTTTAATAAATGAAATTTTTACTAAATTTTGTCAAGAATATGAAAATAATTTAAAAAATGCTAATGATTGTATTGTATCTTATAATAATAATGTTATTTTTCATGAAACTCAAGATCAAACTGCTAATTTATCATCTAAAGTTTTACAAATTATTATTGGATTATTATCAACATGGTTAATTATTGCAAAATTTTTAGGATCAGGATGGTTTTTAAGTAAATATATTTTATCATATTTTGGTTCTTTTGCTAATGTTTTGGAAACATATAAGAGAAATTGGTTACCATGGAAATTTTCAACTCTAGGAATCGATACTTTAGTATTTGATAATTATTTAAAAAATCCTGAAATTGATTTAACAAATTGTGGTAACTCTATATTACAATGGGTTAGTCAATTTTTATTATGGATATTTGTAGCTATTCCATTTTTAACTACTTTAACACAAGCAGTTTTTGGTTTCTCTTTTTCTCCTAAATATATTAATATTATTTGGGGATTATTAATTATTATTAATATGTTTGGAAATATTGGATTTTATAAAAAAGAATATAATACATCTGATGTATCTTTAACAACATGGAATACTGGATACATAATTGTTTCTATTATTATTATGTTAGCTATAACAGTTGGTATTATGATGAATAAAAAAAAATAAAAAATAAAAAATAAGAAATAAATAATAATTTTTTTTTTAATTTATTATTTTTAAATAAATAATAAAAAAAGATTGATAAAATAAAATCGTTATTAATAATAAGGTATTTAAAAAAATGAATTCAAAACAACTTAATGTAAATGAAAATATAACTATGCCACAGTATTTTTATTTAAATTCAAAAGAATCTGGAACAGGTGATAATACATTAAAAAAAACATTTGATACAGCAATTGATACATCATGTAGTGGAATTGATAATACTAAATCCGTAATCTCATCTTCTTATACTAAACCATCAACCGAAGGTTCTTATGAAAAATTAATGTATGACTCTATCAAAAAAACAGCTGCTGATGAAGTCACTGCGGTAGCTGCAGCAGGTCAACTTACTGATAGTATTATAGATACAGCTAATGCAAAAAATCAAATTAAATATTTAGCATGTCAAGTTGCTCAAATGCATGCAAGAGAGTATAATTCAGATACTTTTCCTCAAAGAGTTGGTTTATCTAATTTAAAAGAAATTTTTACTAAATTTATAACCATTAAACCATATTTAATTGTAATTTTCTTTTTATCAATGTTTATGTTTTTCCAGGGTCTTTTTAGCTCATTAGATGTTGGTTATAATGTATCAGCAAATCTTTTTAGAGGTGATACTGGAAGTAATATTTCATATTGGGCCGGTTTATTATTTGGTATTGCTATACCTTTCCTTATTATTTTATCTATTTTCTCAGATGAAATATGTAAAGGACTTAAACGACAAAATCATTATGATATAACCAATAATCCTTTTGGTACTAAAGAAGCCCCATCAACACAAGAAAAAAATATGGATTATATGATGATTGCATTATTTATTTTATTTATTTATGGATTTATAGGTGTTTTATATACAATTGGTAGTATGGATAAAAACTTAAATGGTATGATCTTATTCTTAGTCACAACTGTTATGGCTATATTAGCTTTCTTTATTTATATATTCTATATGTATACACCTTATTTAGCAAGTACAGGTAATGAAGGAACATCTGGAAAATTAAATAGACCATTCTCATTATATGTTTTTAAAGTAGATGATATAGATAATATAAATTCAAATCAAAATGATGATAAAGGTACTAAAAAAGTATTTAAAATATCAGCTGTTATCATTTATATTTTAGCTATGTTATATTTTAAAGTTCAACAAAATAATATTGGTCAAAATTCATGGTTTGGTTCTATTCTTAAAGGTATGACTGGTGCAGGAGCTATTTTAGTTTTACCTATTATTTGGGTAATTAATACTATATTTGCTATTAAATTCTTCTATATTTATCCAGTATTATTAATTATAGCTAGAGGTATACGTTATTTTACAACATTATTAATTTATGGTGCTTTACAAACTAGAGGATTAGGTGATAGATTAAGAGAAGCCTTTTCTGAAGATTATCTTGAAACAATGACTTCAAATGAAATGAAAAATTATTCACCATCATGGGGATTAATTGGTATATCTTTATTAAAAACTTGGATGAATATGTGTGGATTTGATAATAAATTCTCTAAAGAAATTGTTGAAGAATCAAATAGTCAAAAAGAATTATCTCAAAATAAATATACCGCTTCATTTATTTTAGGAAGAATGTTAATTAAAGATGATAGAAATGGTATGGATATGAAATATACAATTACTATTTTATTATTAACTATTATTGTATCATCTGTTCTTCTTTTTGGCGTTGAAAAAGTACAAAATATCAAATAAATTTTAAATTAATTTTTATTTTTTTATATTTTTTTCTATTAAAAATATAGGTAATATGAATAATAATAATCAAAATAATAATAACTTTAATAATAACTTTAATAATAACTTTAATAATAACTTTAATAATAATCAAAATAATTATAACAATAATAATAATCATAATAATCATAATAATCAAAATAATTATAACAATAATAATAATCATAATAATCATAATAATCATAATAATAATAATAATCATAATAATCATAATAATAATCATAATAATCATAATAATCATAATAATCATAATAATAATCATAATAATCATAATAATAATCATAATAATAATAATTTATCAAAAAATTTAAATAAAAAATTAAATCAAATATCTTTTCAAATTGAATATATTTTGAGTAATAAAACAAATATAGATTTATTAGAAATATTTTTAAATTTTAAAAAAGATAATGGTAATGAATCAAAAATTAGATGGCAATGGGGAAGTGAAAAAAGATTTAGATATTATTTGGATGTTTTAATTCAAAATTTAATTCCTGATGAAAATTTAAAATCTTTTAAAGAAAAAAATAATATTAAAAGAACAATAGATTGTTTAAATAAATTATGGGAAATAATTTTAAATAATAATGAAATAATTTATAGTCAAAGTGACTTTTATCTTTTAATATTAAAAACAAAGTTTGATGAATTAAAAAAAAATTTAAATATTTCAAATAATGCAAATTTTAATAATAATAACAATAATAATAATAATAACAACGAAAATAAAATTTTTAATAAATATATAAATTTATTATCAAAATTAATAAAAAATATAGAATCAAAAAATTTAGAAAATTTAAATGAATTGGAAAAATCATTTTATAAATTAATTATGAATCAACAATTTTCGGATTTACAAAATAATCAATTAAATTTAAAAGGAGGTTTTAATACTAATAATAAACAATTTAGTGAGGATGATAATCAATTTCAATTTAATAATAATGAAGAACAATCTGGATTTAATGATAAAGAACAATATGGATTTAATGATGAAGAACAATCTGGATTTAATGATGAAGAATTTCAAAATAACCAACTAAATAATAAAAAAGGAAATGATGAAAATGAATTTTTTTTTGAAATATTATATAATTTACAACTTTGTTTGTATTTTTTAAGAAATCCTTTTAAAAAAAGTGATTTGATATTATCTTTTGTTTTAAATGCTTATAAGGTAAAATTAATTAATCCTTTTAAATATAGAATGTTTGTCATTGATGAATTAGATTATTTTACAAAAAAAAGTAATTTATTTAAATTTATATTAGAAAAACAAAAAGAGAATAATAATAAAAATATTTATAACTTTAAAAATAAAAATGAGCGTTTTAAAAATTCAAATAATCTTTTAACAAAAAAAAATAAAAATTATTATCTAAAATATAAAAATTTATTATCAAATTTAAATAAAATATTCATATTATTTAATTTATCAAAATTATATAATAATATTTTAGAATTACAAATTAATTCTAATAAAAATTTATCAAATTTACCTAAATATAAAAATATAAATGAATTAAAAAAATCTATAATTTTTTCAATCGAAAGTGTTAAAGATATAAATAAAAATAAAAAAAAAAAATTATTATCTATATTAAATCAAATTAAAAATAAAAATCAATTATTACAATATGAACCTTCTAATTCTTTATCAAAACTTAGATTATTAATATTAAATTCTTTTACTTAAAGTAAAAATTATTTTTATCTTTTTATATTTTAGGGATAATTTAAATGAATCTAAAATATAAATATAATATAAAAAAAAATATTATGAAAAAAAATATTAAAAAAGGTGGTAATCTTTATAATAATAATAATTTTCCTCAAAATGAAAATGAAAGTGAAAATATATATAACAATAATTTAGTAAATAATAATAATAATAGAAATGGTTTAGAAGTTAATAATAATGGTTATAGATTAGGTAATAATAATAATGTTAATGAATTAGGTATTAATAATAATGGTAATTGGTTAGGTAATAATAATAATAGTAATGAGTTAGTTGTTAATAATAATAGTAATGAGTTAGTTGTTAATAATAATAGTAATGAGTTAGGTGTTAATAATAATGGGTTAGGTGTTAATAATAATGGGAGTGGTTTAGGAGTTAATAATAATGGTAATAATTCAAATATGCAAATAATAATAGGTAATATAAATAATGAAAATAGAAATAGAAATAGATTGAATAATTTAAATTATAATGATCTAATTGAAGAAATAAAAATAAAAAAAAATAAAAATCAATTAAATGAATCAAATATATTAGTTTATCTACATGCTTTAGTAAAATATTTAAATATAAAAACATATATAAAAGAAACAAAAAATAATAATAATTTAAATAG
>JACCDO011205605.1_pt1 | contig 10079 bp, 10 predicted proteins | sample 7446101 | NCBI WGS metagenome assembly JACCDO01 (sample SAMN15323440, study PRJNA562643) | freshwater metagenome | isolation source: river surface water | place: USA:Blue River Watershed | collected 2017-08-16
AAAGAGCGGAAAGAAGATTGGCGACATCTTCTTAGAAGTAGGAGAGTCGGGCTTTCGGAAAATCGAACGGGAGATTGTTTTGGATGCGCTGAAGCGGGAAGACTCGGTGATTTCGCTAGGCGGTGGATCCATTCTTGATGAAGAGGTATGCGAGCAATTAGCGGCAGAACCTAAAGTGGTCTATCTAGAGGTTTCCATTTCAAATGCGGCTCCGCGCGTCGGCTTTAACACCGAACGCCCGTTGCTTCTTGCGAATCCGCGTCAACAATGGCTTAAACTCTTCGAAGAGAGAAGAGATCGTTACGAGAGCCTCGCACGATATCGAGTGAGTACCGATAATAAGAAGGCCAAAGAGAGCGCTTTTGAGATTAAGGAGCTGCTTTCATGAAACCTATATTGGTCAGTGCCGAACGCGATTATGGCATCACCTTCACTGACTCTTGGTCTCGGGAACTTAAATCTTTGATTGGCGATCGACACTTTGTAATAATTACTCAAGCTCAGCTTCGTGATCGAGTAGAAGCGACATTTTCCGAGGACTCAATAATTGTCACCGCCGATGGTGAAGAGCAGAAATCCCTATCTACCTTTACAACGCTCTTGGAAGAATTGGCACTCCGTGCACTGAGTCGTAACTCCTTAATAATCGGAATAGGCGGGGGAGCGACTACTGATTTGGCCGGGTTCTTGGCTGCGACGTACATGCGGGGTATTGATTGGATGGCGATCCCAACGTCGAGCGCCGGTATGGTCGATGCTGCAATAGGAGGGAAAACAGGCATCAATTTACCTACTGGAAAGAATCTTGCTGGCGCGTTTCACTCTCCGGCTCAAGTAATTGTCGATTTAGGGTGGCTTGCAACGCTACCAAATCGTGAACTGCGTGCGGGATTGGCGGAGAGCGTTAAATGTGGCTTTATCTCTGATTCGAAAATTCTGGAGCTATTTCAAGATGGTTTTGAGAAGAATCTTGCAGAAATTATTTATCGATCCGTGGCGGTAAAGGCCGGAGTTGTATCAAGAGATTTCAGAGAGAGTTTTGAGCGAGAAGTTCTCAACTATGGGCATACCCTCGGTCACGCCGTAGAGCGAGATTCTAATTACACGCTCAGTCATGGCGAGGCGGTTTCGATTGGCATGGTCTTTGCAGCAGAGGTTTCTCACGTTGCATCTGGTTTATCTCGAGATGTAGTTGATCTCCATTACACAATACTGAATCAGCTGAATTTACCTCGCTCGTACAAGAAAGATTCATGGAATAACTTGATGAACTTGATGGGTAGAGATAAGAAGCGCCGTGGACAATCCATTAGGTTCGTATCGCTAAAGAGCATAGGCAAAACCGATCGAGTGGAAGTGGAAGCCGCAAGACTAAAAGAGATTTATGAAGCATCGGTGGGAAGGTAGAATTTGGCTATGCGAGCGCTAGTACTCAACGGACCTAACTTAAGGAGGCTAGACCTGCGCGAGAAGAGTATTTACGGCGATTTCGACTACAAAGCCCTGGAGGATTTCGTAGCAGCAGCGGGTAAAGATCTAGAAATAGAGACGGAGATTCGACAGACAGATGACGAATCCCAACTAGTCGGATGGCTTCACGAAGCCGCCGATAAAAAACTGCCCGTGATCATTAATCCTGCTGCATTCACGCACTATTCGTATGCAATTAGAGATGCGGTCTTAATGCTAAAAGCTCCAGTAATCGAGGTTCATCTTTCAAACCCGCTCTCTCGAGAAGAGTTCCGTCACACTTCTGTAGTGTCTGGGGTGGTCAACGGAACTATCTCCGGATTTGGTTTGAACTCCTATCGCTTGGCGCTAATCGCAATGAAGAGTCTCCTGGCTGATTTAGCAAAATAGCAGGCAACAGGTACCCTGCGCATTATGGCAACCACAAATGATTTGAAGAACGGAATGACCCTGGATATTGAGGGACAACTCTGGAATGTAGTCGAATTTCAACATGTAAAACCAGGAAAGGGACCGGCCTTCGTTAGAACGAAGTTAAAGAATGTTCTGTCTGGCAAGGTTGTCGAACGGACATTTAATGCTGGTGTTAAGGTAGACGTTGCCATTTTAGAAAAGCGTGAGATGCAATTTCTTTACAAAGACAATGCTGGATATGTTTTCATGGATTCGACCACTTTTGATCAAGTTACCATTCCGGAGGAGACTGTCACCGAAGCTTCGAATTATCTCCTTGAGAATATGGAGGTAATTGTTGCAATACACGAAGGCAATCCGCTTTACATCGAATTACCGCCATCTGTTGCACTTCGCGTCACTTACACCGAACCTGGCCTGCAAGGAGATCGTTCATCGGCAGGATCTAAGCCTGCCACGGTCGAAACAGGCATCACGGTCCAAGTCCCGCTATTCATCAAACAGGACGAGCTGATTCTTATCGATACCCGCTCAGGTGATTACCTCGGTCGAGCAAATTAAGTGAGCGCCCGCTCTAAAGCGCGAAAAGCAGCGCTTGATTTTCTCTATGAGGGTGATATTCGGGGTAAATCAGCTTCTTCTCTCCTGGGGTTCAGAAAGACTGAGTTAGATTTCCTGATTCGTGATTACACCGAAGCTCTAGTGAATGGCGTCGAGGCTAAACGGGACCGTATAGATGAAATCATCTCTATGCGCGCAAAGGATTGGGACCTCGATCGAATGCCAGTCGTTGACAGAAATATCCTTAGGGTCGGCGTATTTGAATTGCTATGGGGGGAACAGATTCCCGAAGAGGTAGCAATTTCGGAATCAGTCGAGCTTGCTAAGACGCTTTCAACGGAGGATTCAGCAACTTATATCAATGGCGTTCTCGCGGCAATTCGAGAGATTAAAAAGGACTTATCTCTTTAGGCGATCACCTAGAAGAAGGAGTTCTCGAAGACGTAGAGCTCCAATTAGTTCAGTTCTACTCAAATCAGTCAAGAATTGGAGATTTTCTAAGTCTTGCTTCCGTAGGCTTAGGACTTCTCCATTTTGATCGCCACGCATACTGGTTATCCGCCCGGCTAAACGTGAGATCGTTCTGCTCAGTTCATCTGGAAGGTTTCGAGCAAGCGCCAATCTCTTAAGGTCCAAGATGATTCGCGAAATTTCGATATCGTTATGAGTCGCTCCGAGAACGGAGAGGTCGGCACCATAGAACTCACAAAGCTCAACAGCTCGCATCAGACTCAAGTGCCTTGTGCCTCTTTCGTATGAGCCGACCACGACCGCCTTCCACTTCCCGCGGCTCTTAATTTCGACCTGTCGGAGGGTCAGTCCAGCAGCGACGCGAATCGCGCGCAACCGGGCAAGTGAACGTTTGTAATTGGAATCCATGACGCTCCGCTCAAGAAAGTAGTTGGGTGAAGGAGGTGAGGGTAAGAGACTTTGGCGCGTTCCTTCGGCGTTATACACAAGCTGACTTGATGCGTTAGCATTCGCCAACCTTTAAGAGGCCGTCCAGAGAGGCGGAAAAGGAAGTGTTATGTCTATTGTTTTAGATCAGGCAGAGATAGCCCGGGCGTTAAAAAGAATTGCCCACGAGATCATTGAACGAAACAAGGGCGTTTCAAATCTAGTACTAATCGGAATCCCAACTCGAGGCTCTTTTCTCGCCACGCGATTAACCAAGATACTCAGCTCCCTTGAAGGAGTGGAAATTCACTCCGGATCTCTGGATACGACAATGTATCGAGATGATCTAAGGAGTTCGGCGCCTCGTTCACTGGGAAAGACTGAAATCCCACTTAGCGGTGTTCACGACAGGGATGTGGTTTTAGTCGATGACGTGCTTTTCTCTGGTCGCACCATTCGCGCCGCTCTCGATGCGTTATCCGAACATGGTCGCCCCAAAACTGTGCAGCTAGCAGTTTTGATTGATAGAGGCCACCGCGAGTTGCCGATAAGAGCTGATTACGTTGGCAAGAATCTACCAACCAATCGAAATGAGCGGGTTCGAGTCTGCCTTTCCGAAATCGATAATCTCGACGAAGTAAAGATCGAAGGCCGGTTATGAAGAGACACCTTCTTTCTATCGCCGATTTGAGTAAAGATGAAGCGCTTAATGTTCTAGACACCGCCGCTGAATTAGCACGGATTACGGAAACTCCGGTTAAGAAATTACCAACCTTGAGGGGGCGCACAATTGTTAATCTCTTCTTTGAGGACTCCACAAGAACTCGAATCTCATTCGAAGCCGCTGCAAAGCGACTCTCGGCAGATGTAATTAACTTTTCGGCCAGAGGTTCCTCTCTTAGTAAAGGCGAGAGCCTCAAGGACACTGCGCTGACCCTGCAAGCTATGGGAGCGGATGGTGTCGTGATACGCCATCCAGCTTCTGGAGCGGCACATCGCCTTGCGTCACAAGAATGGATGAGTGGTTCGGTTATAAATGCAGGCGATGGCACTCACGAGCATCCGACCCAAGCTTTGCTGGACGCCTTCACCATCAGAGAAAACTTAAGAGAATCAACTGGCGATTTAACAGACTTAAATGTTGCGATTGTGGGAGATGTTCTACATAGCCGCGTCGCTCGAAGCAATGTCCTTCTTCTTAAGAAACTTGGTGCAAGAGTTACACTCATTGCCCCTCCAACGTTGCTTCCCGTTGCAGTCAATTCCTGGGGATGTAACGTTAAATATGATTTTGATTCTGACCTTAAAACGTATGACGTTGTAATGATGTTACGCGTCCAACGGGAACGTATGGAAGACGCTTTCTTCCCAAGCGAGCGAGAATATGCACGCAGATATGGATTGAATGCGGCGCGCCTTTCGCAACTGAATTCGGGATGCATAGTCATGCACCCAGGACCCATGAATCGTGGACTAGAGATTTCGGCGGATTCTGCAGACAGTGATAAATCTGTAATAGTCGACCAAGTTAAAAATGGCGTAGCGGTACGAATGGCCGCCCTGTATCTACTTCTTGGAGGTGAATGAAATGTCAAGAAGTTATTTATTCAAGAACCTAAAAGATACTGCCGGCAAGCCGGTAGAGCTTGCGGTATCAAATGGCCGATTTGTAAAAGTTGATAGCGCATCAGCGAACTTTGAGTTGATTGATGGAAAAGGACTTACAGCAATTCCAGGGCTGGTCGATCTCCACACACATCTGCGTGAACCCGGAAAGGAAGATGCAGAGACGGTCCTCTCGGGCTCAACCGCCGCAGTGGCCGGAGGATTTACTGCGATTTCGGCGATGCCCAACACAAGTCCAATCGCTGACACTGCTGGAGTTGTTGAACAAGTTTTCCGCCTTGGCAGGTCTCATGATCTCTGTGATGTTTTCCCTATCGGAGCTGTCACGTTAGGCCAGCAAGGCAAGATCCTTTCTGAGATGGGTGCGATGCATTCATCGGAAGCGAAGGTTCGAATCTTTAGCGATGATGGTCATTGCGTTTGGGATTCGCTAGTAATGAGACGGGCGCTTGAATATGTAAAAGCTTTTGATGGCGTGATTGCCCAACATGCTCAAGATCCACGGCTGACTCACGGCTCCCAGATGAACGAGGGAGAAGTTTCAGCTGCGCTCGGTTTGAAGGGATGGCCAGCAGCTGCCGAAGAGTCGATCATCGCTCGAGATTTGCTCTTGAATGAGCATGTCGGAAGTCGCTTACACATCTGCCACCTCACAACTGCAGGAGGAGTGGAGTTAGTTCGTTGGGCCAAGAAGCGTGGAATTCAAGTTACTGCCGAAGTCACCCCGCATCATCTGCTACTGACTGATGAATTAGCGCGCTCGTATGACCCTGTTTATAAGGTTAATCCGCCGCTGCGCACTGAGAGAGATGTCATGGCGCTGCGCGAAGGTGTTGTGGATGGAACGATTGATGTAATAGCTACCGATCACGCGCCCCATCCTGCAGAAGATAAAGATTGCGAATGGGCCGCCGCATCTTTTGGAATGATCGGACTAGAAACGGCGCTCTCTGTTTCTTACAAAGCGCTCGTCGACTCCGGCTTGATGAAGCTTGGAGATTTGATAGAACGTATGTCAACAGCGCCAGCTCGTATTGGACGATATGAGGGGCATGGCTCCCTTGCGATAGGAAATGAAGCCAATTTCACATTGGTAGATATCGACGCTACTTGGCGGGTCGAAACCCTCGGGATTCGCTCCAAGAGTAAGAATTCGCCTTACCTTGGATTGGAACTGCCAGTCACAGTAAAAAGTACGTACTTGCGCGGCAAGGAGGTCTTCTCGCGATGATGGTTAACTCTTCATCGGGATATCTTGTCTTGGATGATGGCACCATTTTTGAGGGCGAGGCTTGGGGCGCAACTGGAGAGGCTTTTGGTGAGATTGTCTTCACCACGGGGATGACCGGATATCAAGAGACGCTCACAGACCCCTCCTACTTTAATCAAGTGGTTGTAATGACTGCACCGCACATTGGTAATACCGGAATGAACAAGAGCGATGAAGAATCCAGAAGAATTTGGGTAAGTGCATTTGTTGTGAGGGATCCTTCGCCTCTAGTTTCGAATTGGCGCTCAGAAAGATCGTTGGAAGACGAGTTAGAGAAGTATGGTGTCGTTGGCTTGTCCGGCGTCGATACGCGCGCGGTCACCTTACATATACGAGAGCGCGGAGCGATGCGGGTAGGAATCTTTACAAAAGTGAACCTAACTCGAGAGGAAATGGTCACTCGGGTGCGTAAAACACCACAAATGGCCGGCTCATACCTTGCAGATTCAGTTTCCATTCAAAACAGCGAAGTGATACCCGCAGAAAATGGCAAGAAGTTTCGAATTGCGGCTCTTGATCTCGGCATTAAGGCAGCGACCCCACGAAATTTTGCCAAGCGTGGCGTTGAAACGACGTTGCTACCGGTCACAACCGACTTTAGCGAAATTGAACGTGGTGGTTTTGATGGAGTCTTCCTATCTAACGGTCCTGGCGATCCTTCGAGTATGAATGATGTGGTTGCAAATGTAAGAAACGTATTGGACGCTGAAATTCCGATCTTTGGTATCTGTTTTGGTCACCAAATACTTGGTAGAGCACTGGGTTTTGATACATATAAATTGCGCTTTGGGCATAGAGGAATCAATCAACCAGTTTTGAACCGTTTGAAGGATCGCGTGGAAATCACAGCTCACAATCATGGATTCGCAGTCGAAGCGCCTACTGAAGGAGAGTTCTCGACTGTTTACGGTCAAGGAGTTGTCTCGCATATATCTTTAAATGATGGGGTAGTTGAGGGATTGAAGCTTCTGGATCGACCCGCCTTTTCGGTGCAATATCACCCTGAGGCAGCAGGCGGTCCGCACGATGCAAATTATCTCTTTGATGAATTCGTGAGCATGCTAGGTAAATATGCCAAAAGATAATTCGATAAAGAGCGTCCTGGTCATTGGAAGTGGACCAATCGTTATCGGACAAGCTTGCGAATTTGATTACTCCGGCACTCAGGCATGTCGCGTCTTGCGAGCCGAGGGAGTACGGGTAGTTCTTGTAAATAGCAATCCAGCAACAATCATGACTGACCCAGAATTCGCCGATGCAACCTACGTAGAGCCAATAACGCCTGAATATTTGGAATCGATAATCGCAAAGGAGAAACCCGATGCGATCTTGGCAACTCTCGGAGGTCAAACCGCGCTAAATGCAGCCATGAAATTAGATGAATTAGGAATTCTTGCAAAGTATCAGGTTCGATTGATTGGAGCTGATATACCGGCAATCAAGCGGGGGTAGAACCGGGAAGAATTCAGAACTATTGTCGAAAAAGTTGGCGGAGAATCAGCGCGCTCGATAATCTGCCATGAAATTGCAGAGTGCCTTGAGGCTGCCAAGAATTTAAATTATCCAGTTGTCGTTCGCCCCTCTTTCACTATGGGCGGATTAGGAAGCGGTATTGCCTATAACGAAGCCGAATTAAGACTCATCGCTGGAGCTGGGCTTCAGTACAGCCCAGTTACTGAAGTTCTACTTGAAGAGTCAATCATTGGTTGGAAAGAGTATGAACTTGAAGTTATGCGGGATCACAAGGATAACGTGGTCATTGTCTGCAGCATTGAGAATGTTGATCCGATGGGAGTTCACACAGGTGATTCGATTACCGTTGCGCCGGCGCTTACACTCACAGATGTCGAGTTTCAGAAGCTTAGAAATCTTGCTATCTCGATTATTCGCGAAGTAGGAGTTGCCACGGGAGGCTGCAATATCCAATTCGCAGTAAACCCCCGAGATGGACGAATTGTCGTAATCGAGATGAATCCCCGTGTCTCACGCAGCAGCGCTCTTGCTTCGAAAGCAACCGGCTTTCCAATCGCAAAAATTGCAACAAAGCTCGCGATTGGTTATTCCTTAGATGAAATTCCCAATGACATAACTGAGAAAACTCCAGCTTCCTTTGAACCAACCTTGGATTACATAGTCGTGAAGATTCCGCGCTTTGCCTTTGAAAAATTTCCGGAGGCTGACCAGAGGCTCACTACAACGATGAAGAGCGTTGGCGAGGCGATGGCGATGGGGAGATCCTTCCCGGAAGCCCTTCAAAAAGCACTCCGTTCTCTAGAGAAGAAGGGTTCTGAGTTCAATTGGGATTTCACCAGATCTAAAGAAGAGTTACTGGAGTCCATGAAGGTTCCAACGGAATTTAGGCTGCAAGAAGTTCAGCAAGGCATGGCCTTGGGTGCATCGATTAACGAGGTCCATGTGGCAACTGGCATTGACCCATGGTTTCTCGCTCAAATTCAGCGCATAAATGAACTTGCAGAAGAATTGAAAAGTAACGCTGATTTGAACCTTGAAATCTTGCGGCGTGCTAAACGAATCGGCTTTTCAGATCGCCAGATTGGGCGGCTCCGTGGGATCGATGAAAGTGAGGTACGAGCGCTTCGTTGGCGTCATATGTTGCGTCCAGTTTATAAGACTGTCGATACTTGCGCCGGTGAATTCGAAGCATTTACGCCGTATCACTATTCCTCTTATGACCTAACGAGTGAAATAAAGCCCCGAACAAAACCGGCGATCATAATTTTGGGCAGTGGGCCCAACCGAATAGGTCAAGGTATTGAGTTCGATTATTCATGTGTACACGCTTGTTTTGCGCTTAGTGAAGCAGGTTATGAAACCATCATGATTAACTGTAATCCCGAAACGGTATCTACTGACTATGACACATCTGATCGCCTTTATTTCGAGCCGCTTACTCTGGAAGATGTTTTAGAGGTATTCCACGCTGAAGCTTCGGTGGGACCGGTGCTTGGAGTAATTACTCAACTTGGTGGGCAGACTCCTCTTGGTTTAGCAGCGGGTCTTGCCAAAGAGGGCGTGCCAATAATCGGAACTTCGGTATCTGCGATACACAAAGCTGAAGATCGTGGTGAGTTTGGAGAGGTACTTAAGAAAACGGGACTAAACGCCCCTGCATTTGGAACCGCCTTCTCATATTTGGAGGCTAAAGAGGTTGCCAATTCGATTGGCTATCCCGTACTTGTCCGTCCGTCATTTGTACTCGGCGGGCGAGGAATGGAAATCGTTTATGACGAGGATTCGCTACATGGTTTTATAGATAGGGCCACAGAGATAAATCCTGATCATCCGGTTCTTATTGATAGATTTCTCGATAACGCGATAGAGATTGACGTTGATGCGCTCTTTGATGGCGATAGCGTTTATCTGGCGGGAATAATGGAGCACATCGAGGAAGCTGGTGTTCATTCAGGAGATTCCGCCTGTGTTATACCGCCACAATCCATCTCAGAATCGATGACGAATGAAATATTTGCAACGACCGAGAAACTTGCACGAGCGATAGATGTCAGAGGGTTGCTTAATGTTCAATATGCGATAAGCGAGGGCAAGTTGTTTGTGATCGAGGCTAACCCAAGAGCCTCACGCACCGTTCCATATGTAAGTAAGGCAACTGGCGTATCGCTGGCAAAAGCAGCGGCATTGATTGCTGCCGGAAAGAGCATTGCTGAACTCCGCGATCAACAAATCTTGCCCAAAGCCGCTTTAGGAACTAGCTATGGGATAGCTGTGAAAGAGGCGGTTCTTCCTTGGAATAGATTCCGACGTCTCGATGGGAAGAATGTTGATTCAACTCTCGGACCAGAAATGAAATCGACTGGTGAGG
>JACCDO011667580.1_pt1 | contig 10079 bp, 4 predicted proteins | sample 7446101 | NCBI WGS metagenome assembly JACCDO01 (sample SAMN15323440, study PRJNA562643) | freshwater metagenome | isolation source: river surface water | place: USA:Blue River Watershed | collected 2017-08-16
ATTGTTGGTTTTGGTGCTTGTTCCTTTATTCAAGTTATGGATGTATTCACAACCGCTCAGCTTTATTTATCCTAATTCAAGGTTGTTTTTAACCACCGAGGCAGCAAGAAATCACTCTAAGGAAGTTTGGCGTGAATCGAAAAAAGGTTTATTGGATAAATCTATTAAAATGGGTCACATTCCAGTGTCGACTATCGATGCAGCTGATTACACTTATGAAAAATTGAGAGTAATGACTGAAAACTTTAATTTACCTGGCGTTGTTCGTGGACTGTTTAAAGATACTCCAGCAGTTGCTACTTGGGGCGATAACAGCACCGATAAGATCAATCGACTCAATGAAATTATTGGCAAATACGAGATTCCAGTCGTTCAAAATGGTACATACGGTTCAACTCAAAGTGAAAAGAAAAATCTCTTCTTTCATGATGCATATAATCAAATTCTTCAAGATACTACAAGTGATAAATACTTGTTCTTTCCATTACTTTCGCGTGAACACGCTAGCTACGAGGATAAGCACGAAAACCTAATGAAAGATGTCCAAAGACTAATGATCGAGGACTTGCAGATTGATCAAAAGATTTGGCCTGGCTTTGGTACTTCCATTCACAAAAATTATTATGGTGCCCAGTTTGTGATTGGTAGAGGACAAGCTCAAGACAACGCCGAGCAATTAAAAACCACTGGCACTGGATGGCATTGTGCTATTGGATCTAATTTCTTTGTGCAAGTCGTTGGACGAAAGCGTTGGTACTTCCTTGACCCTAAGTACACTCCTTTCATGTCTCCTGTACGTGGCGGTATTGTGCATGTCGTTACAGCCGATAGATTCATTAGTGAGTACCACGATAACTTACCGCTTCGATATATTGATCTTGAACCAGGAGATTTATTGTTCAATCCTGCATGGGAATGGCACACCATTCAAAATTATGAGGGCGTTTCCATTGGAGTACCAATTAGAGAATTCACTTTATCACAATCATTTTGGAACAACAACCTTCTCACAACATTAGTTGTTTGGAACAAGTTGCTTTTACGATTAGGCTTTGATCTTCCTACGTTTTAAATGGAAACTTAATTTTTGTAGAAAATAGAGTACTATCTTGTTGTAATCATCACATTGATTTACCAAGTCATTCTTCTTCCTCTAGCGCCAAGCGCTGCTCTAGAAGCCGTTGATACTGCCTAATAATGACTGCGCCTTACTATTATTGCTGATGTAGCGGTTTTTAAATGCGATAATCGGTAATGTTACCCAATTATTACGACCGGCAAACCAAAAATTATGGGATGCAGAAATAGGATCAGCACAGCGTGATCTACCACTTCCCAAGCCGAGATTACAGATGTTCTAACCTGCAATTAAACAAAGCAGTACTACAATTCTATAAATTAGCCGTGGTCACTTGTTACAAGGACTTCAATCTGGGCGAAGAACACCGGTACTCTTTTTGTGAGACATTCAGACTGATGCACATCAGATGCAGTCGGAAACTTATTAGGTAATAAGTACGAGTAGGAATGACCACTCTTGGCTTGCTGATTGTGGGGCTGCTGCTATTATTGGAAACGCATGCATTCCGTGTATTGCGCACATTACCAAAGAGAATGAGTACGAAATTGAGCTCTTCGGGTCTCGATGCCGTTCCCTCGCTGCTTCTTACAGTTGGCGATTACGCGGCGGAGATCGAGAAATCTACCGTCGGTGAGGAGGTATATGGACCCATCTTCAAAGCTGGATTGTTCCTGTTTCTATCCGGTGTAATAAGTGCGTTTATTGCAGCTGCAATTGTGACGAAAGCTGGTACGTGGGAAAGTCTGAAGGATGAATTTGATGAGGGAAAGCGAAGTCAGTACATATATAGTGAGTTAGAGAATAGAGAGCAGAATAAAGAGGAGGTCAACGAAAAACCCGTTGAGAAACCAGATGATGCGAATAATGTTAAAGACATTGATCTATAATATTCGACAATATTTATAATACATATATTGTGTTCCAGACCAAACCGACCCAATAAAGGGGTGATTGGTATGGAAAATATTCATCTATTGTGTCTTCATCTTGCGGGTATTACACATGTTATTCTCTAGGGTGTATAATATCTATCTGTGTAAACAACTTATTGTTCTTATTTCATCATTTTTTTTTGTCTTATTTGCCCCATTACGTTACTACAAAACTGTTCCGCTTCATCTTTAATTGAAATGAAGCTAGACTGGGTTACGATTGATATTTCATCGTCATCTAACTGCTTCATGGGTGGTGACATAATTCTTGCTATTGTATTCCTAGATGCGTTTGTTATTGAGATATCTATCATTGACTTTGCAAAATCGTTTACAGACAGACTCGACGACGATCGCACATCCTTTTCTTTCACTGGCGTCGATGATCTGGATCTGACGATACTTTCCCTCGATAGATTGACACTGTTTTCAATAACTGACTTAGCCATGCTGATAATGGAATCATTGTCACTATCTATAACCTCTGGGAGTTTAGGTGGTGATTGATACATCTTACTTATAGTGTTGCGCGATGAACTGACCACGTTATGAACCAAATCTACTGCGGCATCACTGGCAACTGAATGCACTGACTTGACGTCACTAAGGACCGAATTCTCCAAGTCAATACTCTCATTAAAAAAGCTGTCATCAGCTTCGAACGCATCCGCATATTCTGGTAAATTATCATCTTTCTCAACGACATTCTCGATTTGTACTGGTTCATCATCTACGATTGCTTGACTCAACTGTGTTACGGCTTCTTCCTGAACGGTGCCCGTTTCTTTCGCCTGAATCACGTCTACTAAAACAGGTTCCTGTTCATCCATTTCAAAGTCATCATTTTCATATACATTAATTTCACCATTATCAGGGATCATGCCTGGTAAACAAGAGGCATTGCCGAGCGAAGAAATAGGGATTGATTCAAAGTCGTGATCGTCATCATAATTAACGTCATCAATGTCATTAGCGTTGTCCATTATAGGATTGATAATAATTGTTGCATCGAATGCTTCTTCTTCAATTACTTCGCCATAAATCTCAATCTTTTTGACTTCTTGGATTTTACTCTCTGGATTTTTTATAAAAAATGGCATTGATGCAGACTTGCTCATAGTATTAGTGCCCTGTCTATCGTTCGAACTGCTACCGTGTCCCCTGTCATGAGACATAGAGCTATTGGCTCTAGAACTAGAATCGAAATCTTGGCTACTTTGGGACTTGCGCATTTCAGCTAATTGCTTTCTGAATTTTGCAGGGCCACCTCTTGCTTCTGCAGCTAGTAATACCTCTGATTTGTAACGTTTTGTCCCTTGTATAGCTGTAGTTGGTCGATCACCAAAAGTAAAGTCTCCTTCTAAGTCCTTAGGTGGCGATTTTGCTCGCGTTCTCTCGACTGCTGAATAGTTAGGCTTGAAGTGCATGATGTCGTCAACGAAAGTCTTCTTTATCTCTTCTACGTTGTATGGTACTTTTTCCTTTGGTAAATCCTTATACTTGATACCCTGACGTTTATATTCACGTAACTCGTGAACCAATGTGAAGGTTTTCTCGGGATATTTATCCAACGGCTTGGTCATATAAGGCGAGTGCACAACTTCGCCCAATATATATTCCAGATTTGGATGATACAGTGTAGATCTCATTTTCTTTTCTAACGCCAATTGCTTCTTAATTTCTAACTTCTTCTTTTCATTTAATGCTTTAACTGCTGCACTCGTGCCTTCATTACTATTGCTCTTTTCAAACTCGCGTCGCAGCCGTCTCACTTCATTAATTTGATTCGTTAACTCCGTCAAATGCTCCTCCGGTGCTTTCCCGCCTTGAGTGACGAGGGGCAATGGAGTCGTCTTGCTCAGTTGCGCCTCAACCCCCGCCTCTTTCTTGGTCTTCATGCGACCAATTACCAGCGCAGCTTCTCTCAGCGAACTACTCGTGCACGCGCATGCGCCAAATCACGGTATGTGTCCCATCGCCGATCGCGAAAACGGCTTTTTGGACCGGTGACCGGTACCATTGAAAAAAAAATTGGTAGAAGTTACATAATAAATGCATTATTTACAGTGTATAAACAACTTGGGCGTACTTGAATGCGCAGTCATTGCTGCAAGCTAGTCGTCCTCATCTTCATCTGAATCTTCCACAATCATAGCGTTATCAAGCTCGTTGTAATCATCATCAATTTTCCCTATACCTAAATCATCGCTCTCATCATCACTATTATCGCTGACAGACTTATTGTTTTCATTTTCATCCTCGTCACTGCTAGCTGCGTCCAACTGATTTTGACGCTCTTCATGCTCATCTATTCTTATTTGATCTTTTAATTTCTTGGTAGCTTGTATATGTTCTTTCTCCCCCACTTCACCCACCTTCATTCCACCAAGACCGATTGCGAGTAAAACTGCATCTTTAATCTCAACAACCACCCGATGAAAGGCGGTCCTCAGCAAGGTTGATGAGCAGCCCAAATCTCTTCCAAGACGATCTAATTTGGTAATTGATAAATTAATTTTAGGGATTGTAGCGGAAGGAACAGGTGACCGACTCTTGTTGACATCAGCAACAATATTGTTCAAATATGCCGCCGATTCAGTGGCGTTTTCTGCATTAGAATCACAGGGAACCAATAGCGCTAATTGCTTAATGATATAATTCTTCCATAAATTTGCTAGGTCATTAGCATCCTCAGCGGTCATGCATGACATCTTCTGTACTGTCTTGTACAGCGTGCTGTCGGGAATAATATACTTCTTATACAACTCGATCTTAGTAGCTATTTTAGAAATATTTTCTTCGTCTTCTGCATTCAAACTGATAGTTCCATTAACAACCTTACTTTCACTTGCGACAGCATTATTTGCATCAACCGGCAATGTCACCGGGGGATTAGATGTAGGTGCCTTGTTAGATCCTTTATTACGCGCTTTTACCGCTTCAGGTGGTGCTCTAGGTCGTATTAAGCGTTTATTTTCTTCGATGAATTTGGCGCGACCACGACTGGGTACCTTCGTATCAATTTTATTACGATTATACGGCAGTGGTATCACCGGCAATTTGGTGGCTTTGTCATCGGACTTCTCACTTATTTCATTGGGTTTTTCTTTTGTGTCATTAGCGTCATTGTCATAATTGCCGACGTCTACGTCATCATTGCCAGTGCCGCCATCTTCATGCTCCTTACTTTTTTTAGTTTTTTTAGGTTTATTTTTTACAATTAATTTAGTGACGTCAATATTACTATTGAGTGCTTCGTCGAGTACTTGCTCGAGTGTTTTGTCAGTGAATGGGTCGTCATCTTGCCACTCATCCGCGTCATCGTCACTATCTTTATTGTTTTTCTTACTTTTACTATTTAATATGAAATCGCTGTACAATAATTGAGCGGCGTTAATTCTATTAGAGGGTTCCTTCTCACAAGCCGAGCCTACAAAGGCAATAAATTCAGTGCTAAATAAGGAGTCTGGTGGCAATGGAACAGGGGATTCTTGAATTGCATTAAGTAATGGCCAAAAACCACCGCCATTTAATTTATATGGATATCGTCCTATCGCGGTTGTGTGTATGGTAATTCCAAATGCCCAAATGTCCGATGCGAATGAATACTGCTGCCCAGTCATCCTCTCAGGTGCCATGTAATCAAAGGTCCCAACGAACGAATCTGCTAATGTGTTTCCTATATCTAACGTCCTTGCTAAACCAAAATCAGCTAGTTTTACAATACCTTTGGAAGATATCAAAGCATTAGAAGGTTTCAAGTCGCGGTGTATTATGCGCAAATCATGCAAAAAATTTAATCCATTTAACATTTGTTTCGCTATTCTTCTCAGTACAACTTCATCCTTGCAACCTCCATTATCTACAATATCCTGCAAGGACCCGCCATTCATATACTCCAAGCACATAGACAGTGTCCCATCAGTAGGGTTGGAAACAACGTCTAATAGTTTCACTATATTGGGACAAGATTCCTGCCCTTTTCTCACGCTTTTCTTCAATGATTCCAATTCTCTCATGAGTAATAACCTTTTGTTCGGATCTGATGCAACAATAACCTTCTCTGCACATACAGTCAATGTCTTCAGGTACACTGCTCGGTAAACCACTGCAGACGATCCCCGACCAAGAGCGTCTAGCCTCTTCAATGGGTACAAACTAGCTTGCTCGTCAAATAATACAGGAGGCATGGGCGCTATCCACGGAGAGTTACTGGCATTTATCCCGTTCATAGACGAAGTCACATCTATCTGCAGCGTCGAGATGCGCACTTTTTCCGCGGGGGGCAGCTGTGGGTACTCCATCTGCACCGGTGCTAGACCAGCAACTACAATCTCGCTGCGTGACTCACGGTTTAAAATTTTTTTCTTTCTTTCAAAAATGTGGTTCCACACCCATAAATCACTGTGAAGTGAGGAGAAAATCTTTTAAAGGTGACAAGGATCTGATTTAAGTCCAAATGTTTCATTAATTACAAATTATTCTACGTGGGTACCGTACTTGAGCAGCATTGTGCGCACTCGAATTGTTTCAGGCGATGACGCCCCTTGCAACAGCCTATAGTACTGATAGGCCTTCGTTAAGTATTCAACTATTTTGCTTCTCTTCATTTCTAGTGCGTTTGCTAGATGATACGCACTCATGTAAGCACCAGCAATATATCGAATACTCCATGGCAAAGACTCCTTTGATTCTAATAATTTAATCAAATCTAGAGTCATAGTATGCGCAGTATCTGGATCGCTTTCGGCTACACTAACAAGTATATCGTCAATTGAATAGGCTTTAGCTCGTCGTTTATCATCAAGTGTAACATCGAAATTGCTGTTTAAAGGATTGCATGCGTTACATTCACAGTCAAACTTATATAAATCATTTAAAATATTTCTTCTATCATTCCTTCCAGCCCTTAAATCAATATAACAATCATTAATTTCATCTCCTATTTCAATGGTCCTTGATGCAATTAAAACTTCTTCCATGGTATCAGGGATATGTGTCTGTTGGGCATTCGGCATACAAGAATGATTCAATCTTGCTATTGCGCAATACATAGCACAAGACTCGCCATGGGGACTATCCGCCATATCAAAAGAGTTTGTCATAAATATACCCGCCCCTTTTGTAATATTCTTATCTATTAAGTACACATTTGCCATTTCATAAAATGCTTTTTGTTTCTCTTCATTTAAACTGTTAACTACTTCCTCTATCTCAACTAATTGCTCCTTGGTAAATGGATGATGCCCATGTACCCAACACAGTGGTCTCTCTACCACTATAATCTCACCCACTTGAAATTTTCTCAACGCGATCGCTCGATACCCAGATCTTGCATCATAAGCCAGCTCCCACGGTGGCGAGGAGCGCGCATCCTCCCAGCAGCAGCCCCAGTATGTGTCCAATGCGCCCATTGCGAGGAAAAAACTATTCTCTATCAAGCCCGCTATGCAAGATCTCCACTAGCAGCCTTTTAGTCAAACCACTCGCTTGTTATTACCATATGTTACCGTAGGCGAGGATTATATCCTGCTAATGATTGTGATACTATCACGATCATATCCGGTGACATATCGCAAAACCGGAACTCAATAATGTACCGGTGAAGTGCGAGTGACCGTTAATTAATGACACAGTGACTGACTAGCTGGCAGTTAGTTAGTGTACAAGGAACGGTTCCGCGACTAAAAGTTCTTTTCAACGAGTGAGGAAGTAAGAAATCGAAGCAGAAGTCTGCGGGATATGTTGTAGTACCTCTAAAACTAATGGCGGCACCTACTGCGTCATCACCAGACCGAATTGTGAATGAAGTATTAACTTTGTATTTATAGATATTTACAATTAAACATTAAAATATTTTACGGGAAGTATTCGCTGTAGAGACGCTGTTTTGATTAGTAATGATAAGGTTGAAAAGGCGGTAGGAAGCCTATTACTCTGTAGTACCAAGTTCCGGTATTTGTACAATATATCTTCTCTTCTACTGATCAGAACAGGACAAGTGATAGCTGCAAAATATTATTTGTTTCATATTTGCTTCGATATTTTATTTTTAATCAATTCATCATCACTGTAAATGTCCAATAGATTTATCTCAATTATTGTCCTTACTTACCACAATAATAATTAAAATCGGTAGTAGTGATACAAATAATATATATACAGCAAATAGTTAATATAAAATTATTTTTCTCATTCTCTATTGCATAATTTTAAATGTTTAAAATAACGTTTTTATCTACCGGTACTTTTCTTGGAAAAATGTTTCGGGAAATATGGTTTTTTAGATTACTAGTAGAGCAGCTGCTTCTTTCGCGTTCCGTCACTGGATACGGGACTCATTCACTACGTCGGTAGTCCTTATAGGAATTTATGGATTATATGTATTTCATTGGAATTTTGATCATTTTGTCTCAGCTCCTTCAGTTGGGCGATACTATCGATGTTGTAACTTTGGTTGCGGGAACGGGAAAAAGTAGTATAACTGGCGATTCTTCGTCCGCAACTAGCGCGGGTATTGGTTATCCTGCTACTGTTGCTTTAGATTCTTCAAATAACATATATATTGGTGCAAGCACTTCTAAGATTAGAGTTGTGTCTAAATCTACTGGTATTATAACGTCGTATTGTGGGTCTTCATCGTCAGGATATAGCGGCGATGGTGGAAAATGTACCTCTGCAACACTTGGTTCATATATATATGGTCTTGTAATTGATTCCTCGGACAATTTGTACATTAGCGATAATAATTACAGAATAAGAAAAGTTTTATCAGCGACTAGTGTGATATCAACTATAGCGGGAACTGGTACAACTACTTACAGTGGTGACAACGATGTCGCAACTTCTGCAGGAATCAGTAATTTCGGTCTCGCATTAGATAGTTCTAGTAACGTGTACATCGCTGACAATCTTAATCATCGTGTTCGCAAAGTTACCGTGTCAACGGGAATTATTACTACGATTGCGGGTGATGGAAGCACCACCGCCGTCGACAGCGTTAGTGGCACATCTTCTGGACTGTATAATCCACGAGGAGTTGCAGTAGACAGTAGCGGTAAAGTGTATATAGCTGACACATCCAATTCTCGGGTAAGAGTGGTCTCTAGCACAGGCATTATTACCACAGTGGTCGGGAGAACTTACGCATCTTTCTCGGGGGACAATGGACCCGCATCTAGCGCTTATTTGAACACTCCAACGGGTCTAACCTTCGACAGCAGCGGCAACATGTATATCGCAGATAGATACAACTATCGTATTCGGAAGGTTGCCACGTCCACTAATATTATCACCACGGTGGTCGGAGTCGGCAGCACTGGAACTTACGCTTCAGGAAACGATGGCACGTCGAGCTATATCAATCAAGCTTTTTGTGTGGCTACTGACTCCACTAACAGTGTCTACTTCTGTGACTACTATAATTTGAGAGGTCGTAAACTCACCTATTCAGCGCAGTCGTATGGTCCAACAGTAACACCCACTGTATCTCCGACTGTCAAACCGTCAACGCCGACTGGAGCTCCTACTGGTCAGCCATCGCGACAGCCAACAAGACGCCCAACTGGACAGCCATCGCGACAGCCAAGTAGTCAACCAACTAGACAGCCATCGCGACAGCCAAGTAGTCAACCAACTAGACAACCAACATCTCAACCAACGGTACAACCTAGTCGACTTCCAACAGGGCAACCAACATCTCAACCTAGTCGACTTCCAACAGGTCAACCATCGAGAAAGCCATCATCTCAACCAACGGTACAACCTAGTCGACGTCCAACAGGTCAACCATCTAGACAACCATCATCTCAACCATCATCTCAACCATCTAGACTTCCTTCGTCGCAACCAACGTCCCAACCTAGTCGACTTCCAACAGGTCAACCATCTAGACAACCATCATCTCAACCAACGTCCCAACCTAGTCGACTTCCAACACGGCAACCAACATCTCAACCTAGTCGACGCCCATCCTCAAAGCCTTCTTCGTCCCCATCGTGTGAACCGTCATCCCAGCCATCTCGCCGTCCAACGAGTCAACCAGCGAGCGAGCCGTCATCACAGCC
>JACCDO010096355.1_pt1 | contig 10078 bp, 16 predicted proteins | sample 7446101 | NCBI WGS metagenome assembly JACCDO01 (sample SAMN15323440, study PRJNA562643) | freshwater metagenome | isolation source: river surface water | place: USA:Blue River Watershed | collected 2017-08-16
AATCGAGCAATAAAAGTATCTTCTTCAGGTCTAGAATCTAAATTTAGTGAAACACTTCTTCCGTGACACGAACAAGTTACATCGCCATATTCATTTACTCCGAATGTGATGAAGCCAGCACTAATAGGTTCCCATTTGCGAAAGTCTGAATGCTGTATCGTTTCAGAAAATACAATAATGTCTTTGTTTTTCGTTATAATATACTTTTGAGCCATGTTATTTAAGTTTAAAATTAATTAATTGCAGTTAAGTTATACCAATAAAGCCATCCACACTCATCGTCGTAATCAGATTCAGCTGATTCAACTAAATTACCTAAAGCCTTCAGCTCGCTTGGTGTCAAGGTGTCCCAGTATCCAATTCGCAGCGCCCCGTTGTCGAAGTTAAGTTCATCTGCGGTGCGGCCTAAGTTAAGTAACACTTCAGTCACCTTTTCAACAGGATAAGTATTGGTTATCATCATACTATTCATATTATTTAATTTTTAAATTTGCCATACGAGCTATTGCTTCCATTTCCGAATACGTCAATTCAACATAGCTACCATCAGTAATTGCAACACACTTTTGATACAAGATATCAAGGTCGGTATCGGTTGCCGTTTCTATGCTAGCTTTACGAATCCAAGCAGTGCGACCCGAAGGGGAGGTTATTCCAACACACGCGCTTTCAAAACTACGATTCCAATTGTTGTCTATTTTACAAGAGTATCTTTTCATTTGCATTGCATTTAAGTTTAAGATTAATAGCCTAACTCTATACGAAAGTCACGCTCTTCCTTCTCCGCTTCAGAGTATACGTTTAAGTTTAAATAGGTATTGTTCCAAGAGTTATGGAACAAAAACTCTTTACCCATTGCAGGCCAATATTCCATTACAATATCACGCTCTTCTTGAGTTAAAACTTCCTTAGTATACATTAACTCCTGCGCTGTCATAAAATTTGCTTCTAAATTCATAATTTTTATCTTTTTACCTATACATAAAATTAAGAAGAATTATCCATATAACCAAATCTTTCAGCAAATATTTTTGTGATTTTCTACTACTTTTTTACAGTCAATAGCCCCGGTCTGGAATATAGGGTTTGGGGTAGCGAAGATCGACGAAATTTGGGGTGAAAAAACCGGCCGGATTTACCATGGTTTATAGATCATTGAAAATCAATGAGTTATCAATATTGAACCTGGTTATAACTTATTGATACTCAATGAGTTGGGCATTGGTTTACTACTGGGTTTGGGGGTTGGATATGGGGTTGCAAAGCCGTACTCAATGAGTTATATATAGAGATCGTACTTAATGTATAACTTAATCGGTTTTTGGATGAACTAGACCGGCCATTCACATCGGCCTGGTCAATTTTTACCCCTAGGTTTGTTATTAAGTTTTTATTTAATGTTGAATCTAGGGGTACCAAAATTAGGTTATTGTGTTTGGCGGGATCTAGGTTATTGTGTGAATTGGAGGATAGGATCGGTATAGATGCTGAAAAGGGTGTTAAGGGTACCTTATCCAGGGCAGACCAGGTCTATATGAAAAAATCTATTGTCTCAATAAAAATCCATTAAGCGACCCCGCCCCGCCGAATTTCGCTTTGGTTTTCATGGAAATTATACCCTAGAAAATAACCCTAGAAAACCGGCCATAATCTAGGGGTATATATTCGATCTAGGGTACCCTTAATTGCTATATAGGGTTCTTATATCAATCTAGGGGTAGGGGTATAATATACGCTATATATATAGTATCGACTATATAGTAGAAACACCCTTAATTGCTTAAGAGTGCGACTACTATAGATATATAGATAAAGAAAAGAATTATTTATTCTACCCCGCGTTCAAATAACTTATTTAATGAGCGAGATAACTCTGATAGAGACGATACATTAATAAACTCTGCTGAGTTAGGATACATTGTTTTAAAGCATTCCCGGGTAGGGAATGAGTCATAGTCTGATATGAAATAACTTAATACATTGATCCCGGCAGATTGCATTTTCATTACTTGCTTACGAGTATGGTACATTGCATAGTCACCATGGTATTGAAAGTCTTTACCACTAAATGCAGGTTCCCCATCGGAGAAGTTAATTAAGTATGCATTTTTACCTGCTGCGTCTTTAATTACTTCATTGGATATTGCTTCGTAACATAAACCTTCTGGAGTCGATCCATTAGCCGTCAATCCTTTAAAGCGCTCAATCATTGAGTTGAAGTTCTGCTTACGAGAATCGTATACAACCCATACCATTGGAAGAGCTTCGGCACCGGATCCACTGTTCTCATATACCCCACGCAATGAAATAACTACATCCATTGTTTGCACCATTGACCCTGCCTTTGCAATGGCTACGGCTGTCTTAATGGCTGAGTCCCAACGACTACCTGACATCGATCCAGAAGCGTCAATTGATAAATGTATTATACTCGGTACTACCTTAGAGTGCAATATCTGAGAGAATACGTTATTTACTCCATAGCCTAACTCTGCAATCAATCTACGATCGATCTTTCCGGCATCTAATCGAGTGGTAACCAATGAACGCTCTTCATCTCGCGTCTTAAGTCTTTTACCTAATACAGAGCCTAATTGTACACCTAAGGTTACCGGATTATCTTCTTGAGTAACTTGCGTCATATACGACTTCAAGTAATATGATTCTTCGCTATGAGGCAAATCCTTACCGGCTGCTTTAGCTTCTTCATTCTGTCTGAGAATTCTATATCTGCTATCAATAAATGCACTAACAAGGCCTGAAGTGACTACCTTATCATTCCATCCATGTAATACAACGCAATTGATTTTGCCTGCTCTTTGCTCTTTAGTGTTACCATTACCAGTTTCTACTGACCCACCTACTGCTTGATAATGCACTCCGGATTCTGCAGCAGCCTGCACTCGCGATGCATCCCTGCCAGATAACTTCTTTTTCTTAATGTCTCCGTTAAGGAAATCACGTTGCTCTTTAAGAGCTTCTTTTGCTTTAACCAATGTAGCCAAATCTTTAGGAGTTAATTTTGCTTGAGTATCGGCGCCGCTATCACTGCCATTGCCAGACCCATTGGTACCATCTTCATCGACTTCTTGCTCTTGAGTATTGCCAGGACCATTGCCTTGACCTTCTCCTCGCTCTTCACCGGTACCGTCTCCTTTGCCATTGCCTTGACTTTGTTGTGCTTGCTGCGCTTCAACATCCAGGTTGTCAATGATTACCTTATATATTTCAATTGCGCATTTAGCTGCATCCTGGGTAGACTTAAGTCTGGCAATCTTAGGTAAGTTCAATATATGCCATATTTCATTCAACCCTGGCAGTGCATTGAGATTACGGTTTGCATTTGTTATATTGATTAAGTGGAACATATAACACTGCATTGTCTGTTCAACGTATAGGTTATTAGCCAATGCCGTATCAATGTCCTTGCTATTGAAATAGCGATTATATAATGCTTCGTAATAACCACGATACCCAGGAGCCGACTTGTATATGTAATTGTCAATGCGACGATCTTCAACCACGTTAAGTATGTCTTTAAGCATTCCAACATGCTTCATAGCTAACTCACTATTCAAAAGCCACTCTGGTATGTAATCATTAAACTCTTTAAAAGCGCCGGTTATCTTAAATTCGCCCGCGCTGCTATTTTCCATATGGTAAATTAACTGGAAGAGGTTCTTTGACCATTTGAAGTCTGTAAGCAATACGTGGCTACCTTCGTGGAGTGCAAGACCCACCGTCGAGTCAAACCCTTTCTCGTCCAATTTGGAAGAGATAACTACTTCCTGACCATCGGTATATGAACGATCCTTAGACTCAAATCTGACTTTGATATTATCACTATTGGTTACAATCCTTACGAAGTTTGATATAGCCCTAAGGTAACCAGCTAATTTAATAACGTCTACTCGAGAGCCTGGATCAACATATTTAATGTCCTGATCTTCATCTTCGGACATCCAAAACCCTGAGTTACCAAATTTACGGGTCTTGCTGCTATATCCACTCCATCTATCATTGCTAGATGCGTACAATGTCTTATTGATCATTGGTCGCTTAAAAGTAGGTAATTTAGTCATATTCTTTATCTTTTTATCTATACATAAATTTAAGGAGAATTGTTGATATTACCAAATCTTTTCGTGAATTTTTTTAAAAAAATCTATTACATTTATCAATGACTTATACATATATTTCCTTTTAATATGACCTGGGCGATCATAAGTAATGGGATCGCATACACGACCCCAATTACCTACCTTAACCATAACAAACCAACCTTATATCTTTAGTGGATTAGAAAGGAGTGCTTTCGATCTCTTCTTCAGAGAATAAAGCTTCGTCTTTCTCCGCTTCTGGATCCACACAATATTTTTGTACTAATTGCTTCACGAATGTGCGCTCTGAGTCAATACCACCATCTTCTGAGAAGAAAGGATAAATAGCTACTTCTGCCGCTTCAGCTAATGTAAAGCCATCTTCTAATAACGAAGCAACTTCTACAGCTGCACGAGTTGATAGCATATTCGTTAACTTAGCCGTTACACTCTTTACTTCCTTACGAGTAGCTGACCCAATAGCTGCCACCGAGCGAAGCAATTTCTTATCCACTGTCGGGTACTTCATAGCCAATAGCGAAGTTTCCATATCTTCATCCAACATATCCATTTCAATGGTTACGAAACGATCTTCTAAGGCACGATCCAGGCGTCGAGTGGATGTATACTCATTACCAATATTTGCTGTCGCAATAAACGATACTCCCTTAGCTACCTTAATGGTTGGGCTACCATCTTTCTCATCTAGGCGCAAATAGCGTTGGTTCAAATCCAACACGGTCATTAAGATGTTCCAAGCTTCAGGGTGAGCACGAGACAACTCGTCTAACAGAATAACTGCATTCTCAGTCTGGATAGCCTTGACAAACAGCGACTCAGAGAAGTAAGTACCTTCTTCTTTATTGAAGTGGGTATTACCAATTAAGGTAGCACGCGGGTCCTGGGTGGCTCCTAAGTTAAAATAAAAGTCTGGACGCTCTAGGGCTTGCACCAATGTCTTGGCTGCAATTGTCTTACCTGTACCTGCAGGACCTGTCATCATGATGTTCTTACCACGCATTGCTGAGCGAACCAAATACTTCCATTTCAAGTCGCTCATGATTAATTGCTTAGGCTTCATCGATCCAGACTTATGGATGAAGTCCTTAATGATTTGCGTGTCTGCGTCTACCGGTGGTTGCTCTACTGTCTGAGTCGCTTCAGCGGCACTCTTAGGGGATGAAGCTGCAAAGTCTAACGACCAGCTACCATTTTCAAATTTAATACCACAGTTCCGAGCTATTGCTTCCTTACGGATTGAACGGTCAACTTGGTTACTAATGTCTTTACCTTCGGTCGTTATTACTTTAATAAAACGACTCTCTTGGAATACTGATGCATAAATTGTTTCACTCATAATTGATATTTGTTAAGGGTTAAGGTTTATTTATACTTAAAATTAAGAAAACTATTTCAAAGGACCAAATCTTTTTTTAGATTTTTTTACCAACATATCCAAGCACTCACATACAATGCTGTCGATAAAAGGGTTACGAATCCAATGGATCCGAAAAACTCTACTGGATCCTTCTTATACGCTTGGCCTAAGGTTAAAAACATTTCTTTCATGGTTGGTAGGATTACTTATTAGCGGTTAATGAAAAATAACGGTTTGCAATTTGCTTTGCTTCAAAAGCGTCTGCTGGGGTTACATTGCCATTGCTAAAGTGAGCAACCGCTATTGGTAAAGCTTCGCCTTTTGCATCCAAGCTAAATGTACATATACCAATCTCTTTACCACGCACTACAATGCTCACTGAACATCTATTGTGTGCTGGATTAATCATTTTGTACCCACGAGTAGCGCTTTTGCTATTGCTAGAGTTTATTGTCTTTGTCGAGGCTAATGTCTTATACTTTGTCATAATCTTTATCTTTTTATCTATACATAAATTTAAGACTATTTCTGCAAAGTACCAAATCTTTTCAAAAGAATTTTTAAGAAATTCAGCATCTTTTTTACGGTATAACTTATTAAGTATCAATGAGTTATAAGTCATTGATTATCAATTAGTTATATATAGTAGTATATATATGTTGGTGTCTTACTCCTACCGGTATTAGCGGGATCGATCTCTGATCTTTATAAAGATAAGTAATTTATTTCAAAGTACCAAATCTATTTTACAGTAGAAATGGATCCATTTCTGGATCCAATTACCACTATCAGGGCAGTATTTAATACCTGCATCTCTCAACTACTATGCTGAGGTGTTTCATTTACACCACCTGAATTTTTGATTATGGGATATCTACCCCAAATTTGTCAGCCATCTTTTCAAACCATTCTTTGTATACTCGACGCTCTGAGATAACTGTACCTGCAGCATCACGGAATACAAGGGTTAGACGACGACCGGTATTGTTTGCAGCCTTTACTTCGATCTCATTGCATAACACTGTATTGGTTTTACCTTTACGATAATTTACAGCGAGTGATGCATCTGATGTCAATTTGATGCCAATTAGTGAAGCTGAAGGATTAGCCTTTGCAGTCTTTACTGTCTTAGCTGCTGTCTGAGTTGATGTTGGAACTGTGTTCATACGTTTAATTTTTATTTGTTAATTTTTATTAATACTTAAATATAAGGGGTTCTTTTGAAAGAACCAAATCTTTTTAGAAATTTATTTCATTTAACTTAGCTAGCAACATATTTGATGCTGCGTTTGTTTTAGGGAAGCTAATTGATAATTGGCTAAGAGAACCGTCGGCCCATACTCGGTAATGCACGCATATACCATTTTTAAGCGTAATGCTTATCATATCATATTTATCACCTAAGGTAATGCGACCTCTTCTATACGTTCTGTCATAATCATAACTAACAGTTATCTTAGCGTCAGGATACTCAGCTGTCAAACGATCTACCGTAACTGCTAATGCGTTTTTCTTATTCTGCTCACGCTTACGTGCATTTTCCAATTTTTCAATAGCGTTATTGATCTTACTTATTGCTGTCGATGGACGGCCTAGCGCCTTTTCACTCTCTTTATAATCGATCCCAGGACCTCTTAAGTACATCTTATATCCTCTTGACTTGCTATGCCAATTAGTGGATACAAACTGCTCTTTAACATCTACTGTATATCCATCTTTAGACTTAATAACCGCTGTCTGCTGCACGTAATCCTTGCTCCAAAGTAAAGGTTGATCTTCTGCTCTATAATCTATAACCTTAGCAGTTTGGGTTTTATCAATAATCTCCAACGAATACAAATTGCTATCGAAGTCATTGAAATACTTTTTAGCGGCTGCAATCTGTGCTTTATCATTTGCAATAGCCTTATGGATTTCGCTTTCCTTAGCGGCTATCTTCTTTTCCAACTCAGCCTGAGCTTGAAGGACGGCTTCTTTAGCGGCTAACTCTTCTTTCTGGCGAGTTAACTTTACCATTTCTAATTCTGCTGGGGTTAATTCTAAAGTTGTCATATTCTTTATCTTTTTATCTATACATAAATTTAAGGTGAAATATTGGATTTACCAAGCCTTTTGTAAGATATTTTTGAATATTCTTTTTTACTATGTATAACTTATTGATACTCAAGGATCGATCTCTGTAACCTATTGATAATCAATGAGTTACGGTCTTCCCAACTTAATGCCTTGCTTTCGCATATGCTTTTCATATGCCATGGTGTTCTTAACACTATTCAATGCAAAGATCTCTGCTGATCGGCGATCCATTCCTTTTTCTGTCATTGCCGTATCCACTAAGATGTGATAGGCTGCTTGGTACGATTTAGATAACTTTATCATATTAAGTATTTTTATTTTTTGTAGTCAGGACAGGATTCGAACCTGCATCGTGTGGAGATTTATGTGACTCCTTCTTGCTCTTTCGGGCAACGCTTCTGCCAATTGGGCTACCTGACTATATATTAATTACATACACGCATAAGTCTCAGACTTACTCCATTGACTATACCACTCATTTTCACATTCAATAAGCTGCTCTGTCGGGATCCCTTTATGGTATATATGGCTACCAAATATCGATCCTAAATTAGCTTTACCTCCTCTTACTGAGCGCACTCGGTAAAAACCACCTAAGTCTGAATGTTTATCAGCTCCTACTACTTTAACGATTTGTCCTTTTTGAATTGTCATAATCTTTATCTTTTTATTTATACATAAATTTAAGGCGAAAATCTTATAAAACCAAACCTTTTGTTATATATTTTTTACTTCAATGTATAACGCATTGATTATCAATGAACCTGGCCTTTCTTACTTAATTTGGTTGCAAAGGCTCTTTTGAAAAGAACCTTATTCATAGCCTTTTCAGTCGCATCAGCTTCTGAAAGCTTTTCTACATTAATAGCAAACTGGAAAGTCGCTTTAAATAATACTGTCTCGGCGCTGGTAAATTTAATATTCATATTCTTTTTATCTATACATAAATTTAAGACTCTTTCGTAAGAAAACCAAGCCTTTTGTTGAATATTCTTTTCTACTATATATAACTCATTGATACTGTACTGTATATATAGTACTATATACTATATGTCCCGGGGCTAGATTATTACATATGAATTACTTATATTTAAAGCACATCGGTGAGTTGTATATATATAGTACTATATATAAGAGCGACACAAAAGAAACCTTAGTTAGCTCTTGACACTTACAAATGATGTCATTATATTTAAGTATTATTAAAATTAAAACAACAAAAAACAAAGGTTATGTTAGTACCAAAGTTAATTAAAATGACTGTTATTGCGTCTCGTCAACGTCGTGGTGATGTTACTAAAGTTGCTGAAGCAACAGGTTATTCAGTATCTCACGTTTCTCGTGTTATTCGTGGATTGCGTAACAACCCTTCTATTTTGTCAGCAGCGTATCGTATGACTCGTCGTCGTATCAAGAACTCTGAATTGGCTTAATTTAGTGTGTGTTTAAAGTGAATTGCCCCGGAGAAGTAAATTTTTCCGGGGCATTTTCATGAATATACCATCAGATTATCTTATATTTAAAGACTAATACTATATATATGGATCCAATCACACACCGCAATTTAATCGATTTAGACGCTGATTACAAATATCAACAATGGAAGGACGAGCAAGTACGTATACTCGTTGATCGTTTAAATCAATTAGACTACACTATACAAGAGTTATCTGATATCCTTCCTCCCGATGCAGTACTCAACATGATCACTCCTTTAGACGAGATCAAACTTCAACTCGAGCATTTACTGTAGAGTATATATAGAACGACTATATATAGAGCGACAACCGATTCGTATCGATATTGACGTATAGGCCGAAAAATCTATATAAAAAAATCGTAATGAATCGGTTGAAAAACGCATCAAGTAACTTCCTATCTTTCTACCGTTATCTACCCTTCATTTACTATTGCGTATTACTACCTATAACAATCTTTTACGTTAATAGTAATAACATAATAAGTAATTCCATTCCGACTATTAAACTTAATATATACTATAGTAATTGTCGAGACGATCTTAATAAAAACTAATGGTTTTGTGGTCTGGGTCTGGGATTAATGCTGGGTCTGGGCCTGGGTATTATTGTATTTATCTATATTCGTTGTTGACTCTATACTCTTTCTATCTATATTATTGACTTTAATATTACTCTTTATATTATTCTCTTATATAATAGTACTTGTAGTATATAGTGTAGTTGTATATATAGTAATAGTCTAACGTCCTAAAGGCCGTCCCGGCACAACCAGTCCGTCCTAAACAGTAGAAAAGCATAACCAATTAAGATTATGCTTTCATTCTTGTTTAAATTAATGTTATATATTGTTTAGGAATATCTCCTTCGTATATATAGTATGGATTGCTTTCATCATACTCTTTATCGTCTGAATCGCTCCATACTTCTCTCCAATCATGTAATTTGTTTACGTCAGGTACTTTCACCTTAAAAGAGTATTTGTATAAATTAGTCTGCAAAGGCTTCTCTGATAAATATACCATACCATCGCTATCTGCTTTAAT
>JACCDO010427129.1_pt1 | contig 10077 bp, 15 predicted proteins | sample 7446101 | NCBI WGS metagenome assembly JACCDO01 (sample SAMN15323440, study PRJNA562643) | freshwater metagenome | isolation source: river surface water | place: USA:Blue River Watershed | collected 2017-08-16
CCCCAAATATCTCTCAGGTATTTCCTCCCACTTCAATCTCACCAATACCCCATTTCGCTGCCATAACTCAGTCATCAATTCAAATCCCTCCTCACACGCGTATACGTCACGTTTTTATATTAAAGAGCTAATATCAAATATATTCTCAAATATTTTCCGATCTTTTACAAATTTTCTCCCGAAATTTTTTTCCCGCCCCACCCCCTCACACCAAAAAATGCGTTTACCTTTTTACTCTCCCCAATTATTCCCCGTTTTTTTTCGGAATCATCTTTTTTTTCCGATCTTTTTCAAAAATTTCCCGGGAAAAAAAAGAGGGGCGGGGACTAAGCGGGGGAAAAAAGGGTCTTCTGGGTCCACATTCCGAGCCCCCTTTTGAGCCCCCTAGAGAGCCCTAGAAAAGCCCTTTTTTGAGCCTCTGGAAAGGCCATTTTAGAGCGCTCTCTTCAGACTGCCCTCTGTATTGAATGCTCGTACGAGAATAGGTTAATGAGTTATTAAATGAATCCCGTGCCGGTGGTGGATAGAGTATATAATATTAAATTTTAATTTATTTTAAATTCCAAATTCTCGTGAAAGTTATAAAAAATTAGTATAATATAAAGGTATAAGTTTCCTTTTCCTTTCTAAGAAAGATTTTAAAATGTATATCGCTGGTATTATTATGTTAGTATTGTTTTTTAAATCACCCCGTTCCATCAGGAATATTTTTTATCGTTTAATTAAGAATATTTGTTTGTTTCCATTTAAAATGGTATATAAGATATTCATGAAAACGCGTAAAGAAAAGCAGCGTGAAAAATTAATAATTCAAAAGGCAGAGCTTAAAGAATTAATTAAACGTCAAAAACTCCAGAATCAAATGGATAAATTAAATAAATAATTAATTAAATAATTAATTAAATTAAATAGTTCAGGTATTGTGGAATAAAAATTCCTGACGCGCTAGCGTTGCGAGAAATTTTGTAATCTAATATAATAAAATAAAAATTTTTAATAAGACTAAACTCACGTGAAAGTTATAAAAGATTAGTTTATAATTATATTACCTGATAAAAACTGTTTAACCTTAAAAAGGAAAAAAGTATGAGTTACTTTAATTTGATTCTTGCCGTTGTATGGTGTGCTGTGATGATTGTGCCTGTGAGTATGGTTAGTGTGGCGTTGTTTAAATTGGCTACACAAAAGAAGCGTCGTCGTGTTGTTGAAGAGATTATTGTTGATGAAGATGGCAATGTCACCTACCGATAAGTTTGTTTGTGTTTCTTGTTGAAAGAGTTGTTTAAAATGATTTTAAATGTGTTGTTGGGTGTCTTTTTCGTTTGGATTACGTTTAGAATGTTATCTGCACAATCTCATACGTTGGCTGATGATTTTGCAAAAGGATATCGTAAAATCGGTTTGATTGGATATGTCTTGTGTTTACCGTTATTAATAATGGGATTTATCATGGCATTTATCTCTCAGGTATGGGATGAGTTGCAGAATGTGATTTGGATTTAATCCGATTGGTGGCGTTTAGGAATAGGAATATTCCTGTCGCGCTAGCGCTGTGAGATTTTTTATTTAATAATTTAATGTAAATTTAATAACCTAAAAGCTCGTGAAAGTTATCAAACATTAGTTTATAATATTATTATCTTCAATCATGAAGATATTATGCAAAGCGACCTTAAAAAGGATTAAAAAATGTTGTACATTAAACAAAATGAATTCATTGTTGATTCAGAAGAAACATTACTAGAACGTTTTACACAAAATGGTTTAGAAAATATGTGGATCCAAACATGTAAAATTGATATTGTGAAGAGTGAAATTGGAAAAAACCAAATCAATATTAAAGCGATTGAAAATAGCGATATAGGTTCTGATTTTGTTGTTGAATCATCATATGGAAATGTTAAATCTATGAAGGCTAATAAAGTTACAGAAAAGAATGAACATAAAGAAGTTAAAGATTTCGAAGTAACTGAAACAAGAATCCTTGTTAACACATATTATAAAACTGGCAATGTCGTGTTTAATAATTTACTTGATAATTTCCCTAATCTTAAAAAGAGAATTTATCAAATAGAAGAAGCCAAATTAAATACTTTGTATAGCACAAAAGGTTTTAAAATGTTTTATTACTATGATCCAATTGTTAAAAAAGAAATGTTTGATAATAAAATGTGGCAATATTCTTCTCGTTTTGAAAACTTTACAAAAATGTTGCAACAAAAAGAACATGATCTACAAAAAAGAAAGATAAACATATTAATCGCGATTGCACTTTTTATATTATGCGTTATGTTTTTGTTGATTGTTGTCAATATGAATGATCATAGTCAAGTCGAAGAATCAACAAATGTTAATGTAAAACAAGCACCTGATATTAACGTCGTTGATAATCTTTTAGACACTCAACATGAACTCACCGAACACAGTATTACTGTGACTGCGTCAGTTGATGATATATCAGTCGAACCATTAACAAAATCTTCTGCGCCGTCAAAAAAGAAGAAATCATCAAGCAAATAAAATGCAAAAAAATAAATAACGAATAAGCGATTAGATATTGAAACTATAAAAATTCCTGTCGCGCTAGCGCAGCGAGATTTTAATAGATAGAAATTAAAGTTAGTTCGCGATTAGGGTAACGCGTGAAAGTTATAGTGTTGTAGTGTAGAATTATATTATCTTTACTCCCCTTACTCAAAAGGAAAAAATGTATACCTTTTTATTAATATCAGTTTGTTGTATTTATATTGATTATGTTCTTGATTTATTAGGTCTGTAATTGAAAGGATTGTAAATGTCAGTTAAGTATTGTTATGTTCGAAGAGATGGCGATGCGTTTGAAGAGATTGTGAAGCAATCGTATGATGTGACAAAGCGTGATGTGTGTTTAAAGCTAGGATTTATTCCGATTGAAGTTGTGTTGCAGGATGATACAGGATCACACGTAAGAGTACCTGGATCTAATTACCAATGGTATTTAAGTAAAGACGTCTTGAATACAATGGAGATGATTGGGGATACAGCGATGAGTGTAGTAGCCGTGGAGTTGTGGCGTATTAAGCGTTCAATGGAGATGTTAAAGAAGCAAGTATCAACGCCAACTGTACCTATATCTGTCGCGTCGTCTAAACCTGCAGTTACACCATCAACAGTGTCTTTGAAACAAGAAAAGTCAGTAGCTGTCATGCAAACAGCTGTTGAGAAGGTTGAGAGGAAAGTGCCTGTTAAGAATCAGACAACGTATGTATGGCCTGAGCAAAAAGTGACAGGTATACGTGTGATAAGAACATACGCTGATGGATCTCAGTTGCTTGATGATGGTAAAGAAAGATGGCTAAATGAAATGTGGTCACAGCCTGTGAAGTATGTGTGTCGTTAGTTGTTTGTATCTGTTGTATAGCTTGGCGTTTATAACGATTTGTTGGCGTATAGCGAATGAATGAATATTCTTCGCGCGCTAGCGCTGCGGGATTTTTTATATATAATTTAATAAATTTTATAATTTCCAATTTTTCGTGAAAGTTATAAAACTTTAGTTTATAATTATATTATCTTCCCCCCCTTAAAAAAAAGGATAAATATAAATGAAAAATTTATATAAAAATGAAATGTTAAGTTATGTAAATGGTTGTGAAAGTGGTAATGTGAGTGTAAGAGAATTATGTATGGTATATGAAGAAGTTGGATATAAAATTGGTAAAAAATTGGATGTGAAGTTTATTAAAAAGAGAGTTGAAAAGTTTTGTAGAAAAAATGGTGGTGTTAAAGTTAATGAAATTGAAGTTTTAGGAAGTGTTATTAAAGTTAAGAATTTTTATAAATTTTAATTAAATTTATAAATAATTGAGTTGTTTTGTTTTTAAATATTATTAAAATATAAATTAAATAATTAAATAAATAAATATTTGTTTTAAAGAATTTGAAAAAATTCTCTTCGCGCTAGCTCAGTGAGATTTTCCAATATATAAATTTAATTTATTTTAATATTCCAAATGCTCGTGAAAGTTATAAAACATTAGTTTATAATTATTATATCTTCACCCAAACACCTTTAAACAGGAGTTTAATATGCCTCACAATTTTTTAACAGCTAATGCTGTGTATGTGACTAAATTAAGTGCTAAGAGAGAAAAACTCTTAAACCAAGCGATTGAAAATTCCATCGATACCATTAAAGCAACCGTTGATTTAAATGAGCTTGGTGCTTTGTATTGTTTTGTTTATTATCAAATTTTTGGTGAACAACTTGGTTTAATTCCAACTGGCAAGCTTCAAATGCAAACACTTGAAAAAGTTCAAGATTTATTAGTTAAATCTAGAATGATTTGATATAGTGTTGCAAGAATGTGGAAAATCTTGCGACGCTAGCGCAGTGAGAAAAGATACTAATATATAAATTTAATTTATTTTATAAGCCCGTTTTCTCGTGAAAGTTGTAGAACATTAGTTTATAATATTATTATCAATACAATGTCGTGTTGATAAAAAGCCCGAAAGGTTCGAAATGATCCGTTTACAAAGAAAATTAATTGCTCCACGTTTAAGCAATTTGAGTGTTAAAGTTGATCGTGTTTGTTTATATGAATTGGCGCCTAATACCGCTGATATTACTGTAACTGAATCATTGAATATTGAATCATTTCAACAGTGGATGGAAGCTGTGAATATGAGAAGATGCGTAACATATTTAGATTTGAAGGGTGAGAATCCTATGAACTTTTTGAATAATTGTGATTGGGATAAAAATGAAGAAGGCGGGTGGGAGAGTCCAGAGTTTTTAGGTTTAATTGGTACTAAAAAATTCCCCAGTAAATGTTGGATTGTTTTAAAAGCTAAGTAATAATTGAGTGGTATGATAGGTAATTATGGTATGAAAAGGTGGAAAATTTATGAGTTTTTCCATGAATTGGAAAAATTCTTCGCGCGCTAGCGTTGTGAGATTTATCTTGCTATATCTCTATAGTTATAGTGAATGTGACGCGTGAAAGTTCTGTGTGTTTGTTTTATAATAATAGTATCTTTACCATAACAGCATAGGAGTTTTTATATGTTTGATTTAAGTCCATTAGGTTTTTTAGTTTTTGCAATTTTTCTATGGCCATTAATGTTTGGAAATCCTAAAAAATAACGTCCATTGATATTTATATAATATTAAATTACCTGAAAAAAGAAGTTAAAAAAGATGACAAAGCAAAGAGATCCTTCAGATTTTGAAGAAGAACAAAAATTATATCCTGACGATTATGAAAATCTAAATGATATGTTAGAATTCTGGGCTAGTAGAGCTAGTAAAGCTACCGGCGCAGCATATATTACGTGGAAAGACGCGAAACGTTTTTTACCTAATTTGTCAGATGAATTATTAAGAGATATTCTGCAATGGTATTCAAAAGGTCAAAAAGTAATTAGCGCTGTTTATAATAGAAACGAAATTAATCCTCGTAAACGTGATGATATTGAAATTGACGATTATCGTTGGACATTAAATCAATTTGATCCATATCTTGGCCCATCGCTATTTTCATTACCTGATTATTATCATAAGAAAACATCACAATATCAGCAAGCTAAAATTAACAAACCTAAAGGCGCATATAAAGCGATGCCTAAAGACACATGGGAAGAAGATCAAATCGGTAGTGCGTCCGAGATTTTGTCGAATAGAGGAAGGAGCATTGAATTTCATGGCGATGATGGTTATGAAAAGTTGCCTGATTACGTCACGAAATATTGGGACGAAGGTAAGATCTTGCCACAAGCTGAATTTCAACGTTGGATTAATGAATATGAACCCAAAACTGTCACAGCATTTACGCCAAAAGCTTCACCTACTGAATTCTGGTATCAACATCCTACAAAGTATCGTCCTGGTCAATGGAATGCTGTTTCGAAATGGGAAAAAAATTATGATTTAATGAATGCAATGGGATATTTTTCATCTGATGCAGAGAAGTTAGGATTTATCGATCCTAAAACAGGACAATGGGTTGAGCAATTAGCCCCTTATACTAGTGATTATCCTCACGGTAAACCTTGGTTAAATACTGATCTCGATCTGATCGAAGATGATACAGATGAAGAGGAATAAACGCTTTAATTCTACACAATTTCCTGCAGCGCTAGCGCTATGAGATTTTTATAATATATAATTTAAATTTTTTTATAGGGCCTTATTTTTCGTGAAAGTTATAAAAAATTAATTTATAATATTATTATAATAAATAAAAAAAAACCTCAACCTTCAAAAAAGGATAAATATAAATGAGAAATTTATATAAAAATGAAATGGTTACTTTTATTAAGAGCCATCAAAGTCAAATTGTTTCCGGCCAAGAATTGGTAAATCTTTATAAAGATATTGCTGTTCAAAATGGTAGGGCCATTAGCCAAAGCCATGTTCCTTTAGCAGTCCATAAATTTATGAAAAAATATGGTACTTTTGTTGGAACTTTTAAAACCGAAAATAATAGAATTTCCAATATTTATAAATTTAATTTTTAATTAAATTAAATAAATAAAGCGGCCAAAAAATAAATATTATTAAAAATAATAAATAAAAATTAAATAAAAATTAAATAAAAATTAAATAAAAATTAAATAAAAATTAAATAAAAATTTATATTTTTTAATATAAAAATTTTCCTATTTTGCTAGAAAAACAGGAAATATTGCTTACAAGAGAGATACGAGTTTGAATCTAATTAATTTAACTTTATTTTTCTTATTAAGCTAGCGCAGCGAGAATTTTTAATGTAAAAGTTAAATATATTCTTATTATATCTTTACATGAAAGTTATCGATAAATAACTTATAATATTTATATACTCAATAAAAAATTAAACAAAGGAAAACAATGATAGCATTAATCATTATTTCAGCACTAATCAGTGTGTTAAGCATTTCAATTGGTAAAGATATATATCGTACCTGTAAAAGTCGTCCTATGTACTAAGTTGGAGTTAATATGAAAAAAGTGTATGTCTTTAAATTGATTCGTCATGAGCATCGCAAGAAAGAATGTAAAAAGAAAGATTTTATTGATATGTTAAGTTATTATGGAGCGAAGATCTGAATTGAAAGTGCAAGTAATATTACATAAAAATGCTGATAAATGTGATTTAAATTTAGAGACGATTGAATGGCGTCAATTTAATAATGCTGTCTGGTATGGATCTTTTGTCTTAAAAAAAGATAAATACATACATACTACGTCAGATGTAAACTATACAACAGATGCTAGTGTATCAGTGCATTGTTCTCCAATAATATGGACAAAAGAAAGTTTAAATGCCTTAGAGTCAAAGATGTCTAGGGAATTATCTGACGTTGACTGGATTGCATACACTTCACATCCTGATTATTGGTATGCAGAGGTTATATTTAAATTGGAAAGTAATGATCATACAATTCAATCATATACAATTACACCTTTAAAGTGGGGATATGAAATTTGGGTAATTGCTACCACAGATGCCGATTTAAATGCATTTCGAAGTGATTTAGAAAATTTTCCTGCTAATTTGAATCATTCATTTGCAGAAACTGAAATCATCGAAATGAATGATTAACTCATTAGCACATTCCCGACAGGGGATTAATAATATAACTGACCTCTTACACTATTCACAAATTTTCATAAAAATACAATTTTCCGGCTCGGGATTTATATTTTTCCTATTTTGCTAGCGCAGTGAGATTTTTTCCAATATATAATTTAAATTTTTTTATAGGGCCTTATTTTTCGTGAAAGTTATAAAATTTTAGTTTATAATATTATTATAATAAATAAAAAACCTCAACCTTCAAAAAAAGGATAAATATAAATGAGAAATTTATATAAAAATGAAATGGTTGCTTTTATTAAGAGCCATCAAAGTCAAATTGTTTCCGGCCAAGAATTGGTAAATCTTTATAAAGATATTGCTGTTCAAAATGGTAGGGCTATTAGCCAAAGCCATGTTCCTTTAGCGGTCCATAAATTTATGAAAAAATATGGTACTTTTGTTGGAACTTTTAAAACCGAAAATAATAGAATTTCCAATATTTATAAATTTAATTTTTAATTAAATAAATAAATAAAGCGGCCAAAAAATAAATATTATTAAAAATAATAAATAAAAATTAAATAAAAATTTATATTTTTTAATATAAAATTTTTCCTATTTTGCTAGCGCAATGAGATTTTTTCCAATATATAATTTAATTTTTTTTATAAATCCAAATTCTCGTGAAAGTTATATAACATTAGTTTATAATTATTATATCTTCACCCCTTAAAAGAAGGATAAAATATGTTAAACGTATTATTGCTTACTGCATTAACAACTGTTGTATCGTCTGTAATGTCTTACACCTCAGTATATCTTATTATTGTTTGTTTTGAAATCCATGATAAGTTATTTCATAAAAGTAGAAGAACAGTTGAAGAAATTATTGTTGACAAAGATGGCAATGTAACCTACCTGTAAATCAAACTAGCTAAGGATCTAAAAAATCCTGCTACGCTAGCGATGTGAGATTTTTTATAATATATAAATTTAATTTATTTTAATATTTCAAATTCTCGTGAAAGTTATAAAACATTAGTTTATAATTATTATATCTTCAACATCCTAACAAAGGAATAAAAAATGGAATTTACCATTAAAATCGACGAAAAATTCTTTATTGAATTATTCAACAATCCACAATCAAATGAAAATCCAAATGTATATTTGGTACCTGAAATCGAAGCTTATGTTGCCGGTGAAGATAATGATCTCCAATATGTTCTTTTTCGTGAACTAGGCGGTATTGATTTTCTTGATTCAAATAATGAAAATATTGATCCAACCGATGAAACTATTGATTGGGATAATATGCGCGACATTGCTACTGAATTATTTATTAATTTTTATAATTTAAATATTAAAAAATAATTAAATAAATAATTGCGGACCTGTTTAAATAATAAAAATAATTAAATTAAATATTAAATAAATAATAAATTATTATTATTACCAAATAAATTTAAAATTCTCATCTCGCTAGCGCAGTGAGATTTTTCCAATATATAAATTTAATTTTTTTATAAATCCAATTTCTCGTGAAAGTTATAAAATATTAGTTTATAATATTATTATCTTCACCCAATCAAAACAATCCTTTCAAAGGAATATTATGAAAAACTTTTTACTCGTCCAATTGTTGACAATCCTTCATGAAATGGGGATCACCAATCAAATTGAAATCGAAGATGATAATACTCGCGGCGTTCTTTTCACAAAATTGCATGCAGATTTACCACACAACGATATTTTCTTCGAAGTAAATAATGAATTTAGTGAGTTCCCATATCAAAAATTGTCAATCCTTCAGTATATTGAATTGCCTGAAAGTTACGGTTTTAATACTGTTGAAGAACTCATTTTTGAAGCTGATAACCTCCAACGTGTTGCTTATAATCTTCTTTGCATCATTGCGTCAGGTAAATATGCGCCTATAATTGTTAAAGAATAACAAGATAATGCGTATTATTGTCTGATCCAATGTAACTGTTGATAGGATTAAAAATCCTGTCGCGCTAGCGCAGCAAGATTTTTTACTTGCTTGTATCGATAGAAGAATTATGATGAGTGAATTAGAGATACAACAATAAAAGATTATCTCATTTATTTCATATAATTTTCTTTTTATCTTTTATACCTTTAAAGGTATTAAATAAATTTAACTGGCAATTGCAGCCCTTAATTTTAAAATCCTATCGAACTAGCGCTACGAGAATTTTTTTTTAATATATAAATTTAATTTATTTTAATAACCAGGATTCTCGTGAAAGTTGTAAAACATTAATTTATAATAATATTATCTTCCACACTCACAAAGGATATTCCTTATGACAAAGATACAAATGCAAAATTTGCGTAATATGTATACAGGTTTATTAACTCAATTAAAGAATGAACATAAAGTTTTAAATTGGGGTACTACTCGTGATCACAATGCAGATAGCTTTTTATTAGAAACACATCTACACGGTGATTATGATGATTTTTATTTAGTGTATACTGAAGACGGTCATTTCAATTCTCAAACTGC
>JACCDO010655416.1_pt1 | contig 10077 bp, 8 predicted proteins | sample 7446101 | NCBI WGS metagenome assembly JACCDO01 (sample SAMN15323440, study PRJNA562643) | freshwater metagenome | isolation source: river surface water | place: USA:Blue River Watershed | collected 2017-08-16
ATAGTAATGAATTTATTCCTCGTTATAATGGTCTAATGGATGATTTTAGAATTTATAATTTTAATTTAACAGAAGACCAAGTATTTGAATTATATGCCGGTTATAAAAAAGTAGGTGATGTTATAGATACGTCAACTAATTGTGTGGCAAATACCAATTCATCAGGTTTTATCAATCGTATTCCTGATACTAATTTTGATATTACTAATATTTCTGCTATAAATAAAATAAATGATTATATATTTAATCAGTCTTTTAATAATGCAGGAATAAATTATACATTAACATTTTCAAGATATTTAGATAATGATTATATTCCAACTAATTTATTATCAAGAAATAATAAATTAACTGTTTTTTATGATAGTATAAATAGAGACAATTATGATCAAAATGGTAATTATATAGGAATATTTTCAAAAAATACTAATATTATACCTAATTTGAATAATTATCCTCAAAAAGGTGATTTTATTCATATTAGATTAACATCTTCATCTTCATCTTCATCTACAGATGTTCCAATTAAATTAAAAAGATATGGATTTACAGCTGATCAACAAAGACCTTCAAGAGCACCCGGAACATGGGCATTATATGCAGGTACTCGTTTATTAGAACCTTCTAATACAAATAGAACATTATTGGTAGATAATACATCAAGATTAAATAATAATAGTTATTGTTCTGCAAATATACATACATATTTTCATGATATAAGTGCTAATCAAACATCTGCTAATGAATTATTATTTATATTTACATCATTGGCAGATTTTGGAAATAACAATAATTCAGGTGGAGTTTTATCTTTTATGAATTTATTATTGTTTACTTCATAATTAATTTTTCTATTATTTTTATTATAAGATGGATGTTTTATCATTTGATCCAGTTTTAATAATTTCATTAATTTTAATGCAAATAGGAGCAAAATATTTAGATTTGCAATTAACAGATTTTCAAAAAAAGTTAATTAAAAATAATTTTATTCAAGCAATAATTTTATTTGGTATTGTTTATATACCTGTAAGAAATATATTTAAAACTTTTATTATAGTTTGTTTAATTTATTTAATGATTTATGTTTTATTTAATGAAAAACATAAATTAAATATTTATTCAAAAAAATGGTTATATAATGAAGGAATTATAAAAGAATATGAAAATATTCGCGACAAGTATTATGAAAAAATTGAAAAAATAAAAAATGATTATTATATTTAAAATTATGTCTAATTGATATTTATTGATTATGTTTAGAGAAAATATTATTCAAGAAATTGCATTATTATATTCTAATTTTGGTCAAATGACTTTTGATTTATCTGAATATTGTTTTGATAATAAACATCATTTTAAAAAATTATTGGAATATTTTAAAGATGCATATGAATTATCACCAATAATTGAAATTAGTTATGGTAATTATTTTATTATACATGATTATTTGGAATATTGTGATACAGATTATTATCTTGGAATTATTGTAATTGAAAATGAATTACATGCATTACTTTATGATAATTTAGATGAATTAAAAAATAATGAAATTTTTAAAAATCTTAAAACAGAAAATTATTAATTTTTTTTATTTTTCATTAAGAAAAAAATGATTATTATATTTAAAATTAAGTATAATATAAATAGATATGTCGATATATGCTGAATTATCTTATAATGACCAGAAAGTGGAAATTCAAGAAGTTAAAGGTATTCAATTTAGTATTTTAAGTCCTGAAGAAATTATTAAACGTTCAGTTGTTAAAATTACTAAACCTGATGCTTATACAGGTAATGAACCTGTTCATAATGGATTATTTGATCCTCGTATGGGTGTTTTAGAACTTAATAAAATTTGTTCTACTTGTGAGCAAGAAATGACATTCTGTCCGGGGCATTTTGGACATATCGAACTAGCTAAACCCGTTTTTCACGCAATGTTCTTTGATATTACTAGAAAAATACTTAAATGTGTTTGTTATAGATGTTCTAGAATTCTTATTTCTCCTAATACAGGAAATGAGGATTTAAAGAATGATATGAATAAAATTTTAGCAATTAAAAATAATCAAAAAAGATGGGAAGCTTATTTTAAGTTATGTAATACTACTACTAAAATTAAAAGTTGTGGAGATGATAAACATATTGGATGTGGTGCTAGACAACCAGATAGATATAATAAAGTTGAAGCAATGAAAATTATAGCTGAATGGAAAGATAAATCAAAAGAAAGTTCTACACAATTAGAATTTACTGCAGAGGATGTATTAAGAATTTTTAAGAGAATTACTGAAGAAGATATGGAAGTTATGGGATTTAATCCTAAATGGAATAGACCAGAATGGATGATTTGTTCAGTTCTACCTGTTCCACCTCCTGCTGTTCGTCCTAGTATTATTGAAGAAAATGGTCAAATGAGATTTGATGATTTAACACATAAATTAAATGATATTGTTAAATTCAATAATATTCTTATTGATAAAATTAATAAAGGTGCAAGTGAAGACACAATTAATTCTTACGTTTTAGTATTACAATATCATATATTTACATTTATAGATAATCAAATTCCGGGTCTCTCACCAGCTCAACAAAGAAATGGTAGAAAACTTAAATCAATTTGTGATAGAATGCGAAAGAAAGATGGAAGAATTAGAGGAAATTTAAATGGAAAACGTGTTGATCAATCTGCTCGTTCTGTTATTACACCTGACCCTTATATTAGTATTGATGAATTAGGTGTTCCTATTAGAGTTGCTTTAAATATAACTTTTCAAGAAGTTGTAAATGAATATAATTTTGAGGAAATGAAAAGATTAGTATTAAATGGTTCTGATAAGTGGCCTGGCGCCAAATACATAAAGAAAATTAATAATATGATTACTATTAATTTAAAATATGCAAAAGATTTGAATAAAATTGCTAATGAACTTAAAATTGGCGATGTTGTTCATCGACATTTGAATAATGGTGATTATGTATTATTTAATCGTCAACCATCACTTCATAAAATGAGTATGATGTGTCATAAGGTTATTATTATGCCTTATCAAACATTTCGATTAAATGTATTGGATACACCACCATATAATGCAGATTTTGATGGTGATGAGATGAATTTACATTGTCCTCAAAATATTCAAACTATGAGTGAATTGAAAGATTTAGCAGCAGTTCCTTATTTAATTTTGGCACAAAGAGATGGAAAACCAAGTATTGAAGTAGTTCAAGATACATTAGTAGGGTCATTTAGATTAACAAAAGATTATACAATTGTTAGTGATAAACAAATGGCTAATTTACAAATGTGTAATAGTTATTTCAAAGGAAAATTACATAAACCAAATAAAGATTATACATATACTGGTAGAGAATTATTTTCGGAAATTTTACCACCATCTTTATATATTAATGTTAAAAATAAGGCAGGAAATCCTGTAGTTATTCATGATAGTAAATTAAAAGATGGACATTTAGATAAGGCAGTATTTCATAATATTACAGATGGTTTAATTCCAGTAATATATCATGATTATGGTCCTATTGAAATTAAGAAATTCTTGGATAATACTCAAAGATTAGTATGTAGATGGTTATTAACAGCTGGATTTAGTATTGGTATTAGTGATTTAGTCACAGATAAAAATACAGATAATGAACTTAATAGTAAAATTAAGGAAATGAAAGCGAATGCCTATAAGAAATTAGAGGATATTCGAAAAGGAGATTTAGAAAATAATAGTATATTTAATAATGAAGAATTTATTGAAAGAGAAATTATTGGAATTTTAAATCAAACAACGAAAGAAGTTGCAACAATTAGTTTAACTAAAATTGATGAGAAAACAAATAGAATGTTTAATATGGTTAATTCTGGTTCAAAAGGAAAAGAAACGAATATTGCGCAAATTATGGCATGTGTTGGTCAACAAAATGTGGATGGAAAAAGAATTTCATATGGATTTACTGATAGAACTCTGCCACATTTTACAAAATATGATGATGGACCTGAAGCAAGAGGATTTGTAGAAAATAGTTTTATTAGTGGATTATCACCACAAGAGGTATTTTTTCATGCAATGGGAGGTCGTGAAGGTTTAATTGATACAGCAGTTAAATCAGTCACAGGAGATACACCAATTCTAATTATAGAAGATGGAATATCAAAATGTGTAAATATTGGAGATTGGATAGATGAAAAAATAGATAATCCCGAAAATAAAGATAAAATTGAAATTTCAGGTCCTGAAGAAATGAATATGGAACTTTTAAATATAACAAATAAAGTTTATATTCCAACTAGTGATAGTGATGGAAATACTTCTTGGGAAGAATTAACAGCAGTTACTAGACATGACCCAGGTAATATTTTATATAAAATTACAACAAAATCAGGAAGAATTGTTAATGTTCCAAATTCAGATACATTATTAATTTGGAATGGAAAACAATTTATCAAAAAGAAAACTAATGAAGTTAATATTGGTGATTATACATTATCTGCAATTGATTTACCTAAACCACCTATTATTTATGATTATATTGATATGGCTAAATATTTTCCAAAAAATCAATATATTTATGGAACTGAATTACATACTGCTATTAAATTATATACAGATGAAATGGAATTAGTTAAGAAAAGAGGTAAAGTTAAAATTACAGCTGGTTGGTATGATAAAAATAATGGTAATACATTTACATTACCATATGATAATGTTCTTCGATTTACAAGAGCTGCTATTAGTGGTCGTTCAAATGTAGAAAATATTAAAGATGGTGGAATTTATCCATTTGGAGCAACAAGATGTCATAGTTTTATTCCAAGTAAATTTGAATTAAATAGAGATAATGGATGTTTCATTGGTTTATTTCTTGCTGATGGTTATGCTAGAGATATACAAGGTAGTGTAGGTATTACAAAGGATGAGGAAAATATATTAAATTTTCTTAAATCTTGGTTTGATAAATTTGATATTACATATAGATTAGATGTAAGTAAAATTGAAAAGAATGATAAAGGAAAAATTGAAGGAACAACTAAAACATTAATCGCAAACAGTTCATTATTAGCTAGATTTTTAATGAATATAATTGGAACTAATTGTTATAATAAAAAAGTTCCAGATGAAGCTTTTACAGCTCCTGAAGAATTCATAATTGGATTATTAGATGGTTATTTTTCAGGGGATGGTACTGTATCAATAGATGGATGTATTACAGCAACTTCTGCTTCTGAAAAATTAATATTAGGAATTAATAGTCTATGTAATTCTTTAGGAATATTTGGTAAATTATCAGTAAAAAAAGCAAATACTACAAATTTAAATACTGATGTTAGTAAATTATCACCTATTTATGCTATAAATATTCGAGCACAGTGGGCAAAAATATTTACACAAAAAATTCAATTAATTAATAAATTTAAAAATGATAGATTGCAACAAAATTTTACAAGAACAAATTTACATAAAAATTATAAGCAACATAATAATGTAATTTTTGATGAAATTATTGAAATTAAAGAATTATCTGTTGAAGAAAAAGCAAAATATAATAAATTATATGATGTAACTGTTCCCAAAACTCTGAATTTAATGGTTATATCCGGTCTCGCTGTCAATGACACATCGGAGACTGGTTATATCCAGCGTCGGTTAGTGAAAGCGATGGAGGATGCAAAGGTATATTATGATAATACAGTAAGAAATGCATCAGGAACCATTGTTCAATATATATATGGAGAGGATGGAATGGATGGTTGCAAGATAGAAAAACAATTCTTGCCGACAGTTGAAATGTCATTTATGAAGATGGAGGAAGAATATAATATTACTGAAATAGATAAATTAAATAATTATTTAACACCTGAAGCTTTTAAAGATGTTAATATGAAAACATATGAAAGATGTAAAGAACATTTTAAAGATTTATTGGATGATAAAATGTTTATTATAATGAAAGTAAATAAAGGAAGTAAAAATAGCAAAATAAATTATCCAATTCCATTTAATCGTTTAATAAATACAGCAGTTAAAAGAAGAGATACAACTGGAATTACAGCAACTCTCACTGATTTAACACCTGATTATGTATTAGATAAGATTGAAGAAATAATTAATAATTTATATATCAAAGACCAAGAACAGGGAATGATATTCTTTCATATTTTATTAAGATGTTATTTATCACCTAAAAAATTAATAATTAAGCAAAATTTTAATAAAGGAATGTTTAATTGGATTGTAGGTCAAATTTATGAATATTTTAATGAAGCAATTGCACAACCTAGTGAAATGGTTGGAGTTGTTTCAGCACAAACAATTGGAGAAATTGGAACTCAATTAACTTTAGATACATTTCACGTATCTGGAACAGCAGATGCTGTTAAAGCTACTAGTGGAGTTCCTCGATTAAAAGAAATTTTAAGTGCAACAAAAAAAACTAAAAAACCTATATTAAAAATTTATATGAAGGATGATGTAGCTACAGTAGTTAATCCAAAATTAGCTGAAGATGGTATTAATTATGATGATGAAAGAATTAATAGAACAAAAATAGTAGCATTGAATGTAAAAAATAGTATTGAAATTACTAGATTATCAGATATTTTAGAATATAGTGAAATTTATTGGGATAATGAGAATACAATTGAACATGATAAGGGAATGTTAGATGTTTATAATAAATTTCAATCATTATATGATAGTATTCACAAAAATAGAAGTAGATCACCTTGGGTATTACGAATGAAATTTAATAAGGAAAAAATGATTTCATATGGATTACGAATGATTGATATTTATACTAAATTAAGCAAAGCTTATAATAAATATATAGATTGTGTTTTCAGTGATGATAATGCAGAAGAATGTATATTTAGAATTAGATTAACCGATTTCGCTTGTAAAGATATTGAGAATAAAGATGAAATTGCTGCAATTAAAGCAATGGAACATAATATCGTTTATCAAGTATCACTAAAAGGATATAAGGGAGTTAATAAAGTTTCATTAAATAAGGAAAAAAAGGATATTTATAATCCTGAAACTGGTAATTTTGATAAAATTGTTGAATGGGTATTGGATACTGATGGAACTAATTTAATGGAAATTTTAGCTGACCCTAATATAGATGCTGTTAGAACTATTTCTAATGATATTCGAGAAATTCATAATGTTCTAGGTATTGAAGCAGCGCGAACGGCTTTATGTAAAGAATTAGAAAATATTACTGGTGAAGGTGCTTTGAATTATAGACATTTATCTTTATTAATAGATACAATGACCTTTAAAGGTGCTTTAATGTCTATTGATAGACATGGAATTAATAGAAATTCAAGTAGTGCTTTAAGTAAATCTTCTTTTGAGGAGAGTGTTGATATGTTAATTAATGGTAGTATATTTTCAGAATATGATAATACATCTGGTATTTCCCCACAAGTTATGATGGGTAAAGTTCCAAATTGTGGTTCAGGTAATTTTGATATAATGTTAGATGAGGAATATATGATGGAATTAATGAAAAATAAAGTTAATAAAAAAATAGATGTTCCTGTTGAAATTACAGGAGGTCAAGAAGTTATTGAAGAAGAAGATGAACATGATTGTGGTTTAGATGATATTGGTTTTACATTTAATTTGAAAAATAAAGATGAATGTTATAATATCATAAAACAAGATTATAAAATTGTATAAAAATAATAGAAATGAAATTTGATATTTATTTGATATGGATTATTATTCCTCTTTTTTTTGGATTTTTAAGTGGTTCTATTGGAAAACCTGATGAATGGTACGAAAAACTTCAAAAACCTTCTTTAAATCCCCCTAGAATTGTATTTCCAATTGCTTGGACTATTTTATATATTCTTTTAGGTTTTGCTTATTATTATGGATTATATAAAAAAGATTTAAAATTTTATATAATACCAATAATTCATTTATTACTAAATTTTTCATATAGTCCAATGTTTTTCTATTTTAAACAAATATTAGGTTCTGCAATTTTAACTTTATTTGTTTTAATTTTTGCAATTTTAACGATGATACAATTTGGTATTACAAATAAAAATTTAATACCAGTTTATTTATTTATACCATATATTTTATGGTTAATATTTGCAAATTATTTATCTTGGTCTATTTATAAATTAAATAAATAATGAGTTGTCCATTTAAGAATTATAGTGAAATCTTTGGAAAACCTAATGAAGGTGCACATTCCTATCGTTTTTTTAATCTTGCTATTGTTGATGTAATATTAACTATAATAGGTTCATTTATAATAGCTAAATTATTTAATTTAAATTTTTTATTAGTGTTATTATTTATATTTATTTTAGGTATTATATTACATAGATTATTTTGTGTAAATACTACTATTAATAAATTAATTTTTGGTATTGTTAATTAGATGTGTTATAATCCAAAGGTATCATTAACAACTTTTATATTTGGTTGTATTTTAGCTATTATTATTTATAATTTAACTATAGAATATAGACCGTTAATTATTATATTATTATCATTTACATCTATGCAATTTTTGGAATTTTTGGCTTGGACATATTATAATAATATTGAAATTAATAGATTATTAAGTAAAATTGGATTATTTATAATATTTATTCAGATGTTTTTGATGCAATTAATATTATTAAAAGGAAAATTAAAAATATGGAGTTTGATTATTTTTGCATTTGTTGCAATTATTTTTATTATTATTCAATTGCCAAAAATTAATTTTAAAATGAAAAGAGGAGAAAATAAACATTTGATTTGGTATTGGTTAGATTTATCTATTTATTGGATAATTATAGGTTTATTATTTTATTTAATACCTGCATATTTCAATAAATATAATAATAAATTTTTATTTGTATTTGCTTTAATTACTTTAATTATTAGTTTATATTTTTATTATAAATATAAAACTTGGGGCACTATGTGGTGTTATATAAGTAATATATTATGGATAATATTTTTATTGTATGTATTGATAAAAAAGTAATTTATTTATTTTATAATATAAATGGATAAAAAATTATTGGTAAATAAATCAATTACAGATAAAATAACTAAAAATAGTGTAATATTAGATCCAGCTGGATTATATTTTATGAAAAATGGTTTTTCAGGTGCAGGTGGTGCATCAGGTGGTATATATAAATTATTGGATACAAAAAAACCAAATGAGGAAGTTATAAATCATTTTATACAATTTAAAAATGAAGACGAATTATATGAAAAAAATAAAAATAATTTAAGTGTTGCTTGTTATGCATCATATAATAATGATAAAATAAAATTATTACATACGGTTGGACCAAATTTTATGATTTCTAAATATTTAAATAATATAATAAATGATAGAAATGATAAAAAATTAAATGAATTATTTTTAAAGATATATGAAGATGTTTATAAGGAATTTATGAAACAATATAAAATAAATAATAAATTAAAATTAAGATTATTACCAATATCTTCAGGTATATTTATAAATAATGATTTAAATTTAAAAATAAAAATATTTAAATCATTGATTTCAAATTGTTTATATTTAAATAATAAATATAAAATTCAACCAAAAATTTATTTGTATGATAAAAATGATTATGATTTAATGTTAAAAATTAATATGAATTATTTTTAAATTATAAAAAATGATTTTTATTTAAACAAAAAAATAATTATTATTAATGATTAAAAGAGTTTTCATGACTTTAGATGATTTAAAAATTTTGTGTAAAGGTGCAATTGGTTCAATGACATTTGGAGCTTATCATATGTATATAACAACAAATATGATAAATGAAAATAATAGAAATAATCAATTAAGAATAGACGAAATTAATAAAAATAATCAAAGTAGAATTGATGAATTAATGAAAAAAATTGAAAAATTAGAAAATAAAAGATATTTCTTTTAAATTACATTTATTTTTATAATTAAAAAATGATTTTTATTTAAATAAAAAATAATTATTATTTATGATTAAAAGAGTTTTTATGACTTTAGATGATTTAAAAATTTTATGTAAAGGTGCAATTGGTTCAATGACATTTGGAG
>JACCDO010069829.1_pt1 | contig 10074 bp, 13 predicted proteins | sample 7446101 | NCBI WGS metagenome assembly JACCDO01 (sample SAMN15323440, study PRJNA562643) | freshwater metagenome | isolation source: river surface water | place: USA:Blue River Watershed | collected 2017-08-16
AAAATTATAAAATTATTTTCTAAAAACTTCTCTTTATCATTATTGTGCAATTCTAGTTTAACTTTTTCATAAATATATTTAAATACATCATAATCATAAAACATTATTGTATTAAATATATTTAAAATAATTTGACTATTGGTTAAACTATAATTTGAATAAAAATATTTTACAAATTCAATAGAATTTTTTCTTTTACATAAGAATTCAAATAATTTAATTTTATTATTGCTAATATAATTTAAAAAATAATTTTTTTTTTCAAATTCTTTGAATAGTTCAATATTATTATTAACAAATATATGTGAAAATATTGAACTTGTCAAAGAATTTCTTTGATTTGTACATTTATCCTCAATTACTAAATCATTTAATATCCATTTAACATATTGGGTATAATTTTTCATACATCCCTTATCCAATATAATAAAATAACAATTATCAATATTTTGAATCTTTTTATTAAAGAGTTTTACCAAATATTCAGTACATCGAATTGAACCATTGGAACTTGCCATTTGTAGTAATTCTTCAAATGAAAAAATTTCAAAAATTATTGGGGGTACTTTTTCTAACCAATATAAATACTCATCCGAACATAACTCCTGAATTTCTTCTTTTATCTTATTTTTATTTTTTACCAAATTACTTTTTGTAAAATAATCTGGATTAAATATATTGGATTCATTCGATTCTTCCATTTTTATAGTATTAAATTATACAATATATATTTGAATAATCAATTTTTTATATATAAAAAAATTGAAATTAATTTAATTTATTAATAAAACTAATTAAAAACAAATTAAAAATAATCAATATACAATGGTTAAAATGATTTCGAGATTTCCTACAAATACTCTTTTAAGTATTATATATCATCGTTGTAATAGTATTATTAAATCTAAACCAATAGATTTTACTACACAAACAAATATATATAATATATTTAATACTGAAACAACATTTTCTGAAAAGTACTTTGATCAAGAAAAAATAAAAAATATTAATTTTACAAATATAATAAATAATAAGTTAATAATAAATAAAGGTTATGAACATACTTCAACAAATTATAATTTAGTATCTGTGTGTGATTTAAATATGAAAATTGATAATTTAGAATATAAAATAAATGAACATATAAATGTAGATTTAAGAACTAATCAAATTCCAATAATGCATTATAAATTGTTTGTAGATGATAAAAATATAATTAAATTTACAAAAAAAAATTATGAAGAAGGATATAAAGTTAAACAAAATAACAATATTATGGAAATTTTTAAAATTATAAATAATCAACTAAATAAATAATTATAAAACATTTTTGTATAAAAATTTATTATAAAGACATATAATAAATATAATGGAAATAATAGAAAATATTATAAATTCAAATTTTGTTAAAGAAAATTATTATCTAGGAATATATATTTTAATAATATTATTAATTTTTATGTCAATAGAATTATTAAGTTATTATACTTGTGCTATATAAAAGTTTTAAGTTATTAAAATTTATTATAACTTAAAAAGTATTTTAATATAAAATTATTTTTATTAAAAAATATTTTCATTGTATATTAATATATATAAATGGTCAAATATTTTATTAAAAATGAAAATTCTAATGATAATACTGATGCTGAACAAATGGATTTAGTTACTTGTATTATTGTAATTATTCTTGTTATTAGTTTAGTTTATTATTTAATGAACTTTTTTGGTTACAAAACTGGTAACTCAAAATTAAGTTGGTTTATTATTATTGCTCTTGTAGTTAGTTCTATTTATTTAGCTTCTTGTTAAAAATCAATATTTTTATTTATTATAAATATTGGTTATTATTAAACTTGTTTATCATTTTATAAAGTTCAAAATATTTATTTCCTTTTCTAGGCTCAATATTTAATTTTAATAGTTCATAAATTATTTGATAGTCCGTATCATCGTTTATTGATTCAATTATATAGGAATTATCATAATATGTAAAATCAGATAATAATTTTAAATTAGCTAAATGTTTCATTACAAACATAAACAATTCATAATTATTTCTATAAATAAGTTGTTTAATATAATTACATTTTCTTTCTTTGCTTAACAAATCTTCTGGTTTAATATATTCAAACAAATAATATATTATTTCACTCTTATTTCGTTGTATTAAGTCTTCAATAATGTATGCATATCCATTAGAATAATTATTAATTTTATTAAAAATTTCGACTAGATCAGTTGTTTTAAAATTTAATTTATCCATTAAAATTTTTAATACATCTAATTCTACTTTACTACTTCTTAAATATTCTCTAAATAATTTAACTTTTGTTTTTTCTAACATTTGAGGATTAATACTTTTAAAATCAAAAAAATCTTCATCAATTAACCAATACAATACATTTGGATCCGAATAATTTGATATTGATATATCTGTAATATTAAATTTAATTTTTGGAATTTTATTTTCTTGTCTCAAGTCATAAATTTCTTTAACAAAATCTATTTTTCTTTCAGCACAAAAATTTTTAAAATTAATATCATTTAATAATATTTTTTTTATTTCTGAATCATACTCGATTAAAATTTTTATTATATTTTTAAAATTTTTAGAATCTTTTAAATAATTAAATTTAAATTTTTCAAATAAATCATTTGAACTAATAAATTTTTTATTAAATCTTTTTAATAAATATTCTAACATTTCAGAATCATCATTTTTTAATACTTTATTTATCAATTCAAATTTAAACTGTTCTAATTTACTTGATGATATATTATCAAAACATTCCTGATAACCATTACAACAATATTCCTCAATTTGTCTAAAATTCTTAACCTCAACCAATTTATTGTTTATTTCATTTTGTTTATTATCATTATTGGTATTGGTATTAATATTAGTATTGGTACCTGTTAATTTATCTATAACTTTTTTAATCATTTTTCTATAAAATAGTATTAAAGATTATATATAAATTATTACTATTATTAAAATTTATCAATTTTTTATATATAACTAGTATTTAATGGAAAATAAAAAATCATCTAATAATTTGATTATTTTTGGAATAACTGGGATTATTGGAATAGTTGGTTTATTACTTTTTACATCAACAAATACCAATAATACTATTATAGAGGATGAAGAATCAAATATATATCAAGATAAACAAATATATAATTTAATATTAAAAATAAAAATTGAACCTGATTACTATGATAAAATTTATAAAATATTAACAATAGAATCTGAATTAGAAAAAGATCCTTACAATAGAAAATTAAGTTCAAAAACAGTTAAAACATTTTCTCAAATAGCAAAATATCATGGGGTAAAATTGGATACTCAAATTGATTCCAAAACTTTTGATTTTTTATATAAAGAACTTGTTAAATTTCAATTAGAATTATATAAAATCAGGTGAACTTAACAAATTTCAATAATTAAAAATTTTACTTATTTGATTATAGTTCTTCTATTATAATTTCATATTTCTTTTTAAGTTCTTCATTTGTTACATTGTATTTCTCAATAGCTTTTTTAATATCTGAAGCAACATTATTCATATGCAAATTTTCCCAATAGTTTGAATCAGGATTAGATTCTTCTGCAAGTATCCATTTAAATTTAATTCTTGGTATAATACGAGACAAAATTTTATTAGCTCTATTGTGATGATATTCAGATGTAACAATATAAATATCGTCATAATAACTATTTATTTGTAAAAATTTATCCAAATAAGCAAAATTTTCAGCTGTATTTGTTGAACGTGCATCAATTGAATAATTGTGTTCAACAATATTTTCAAAATTATTTGATTGTAATTTATGCTTCATAATTTCACCTTCAAAACAGCTATTCTCAGAATTTTTAAGCTCTTTGTTTCCTCCAGATAATATCCAATCTATAGTATGTATTTGTTCTTTAGCACTGAGTTCTTTAACAAAGTCTACTGCTTTATTGACTCTACTATTCAATATATTAAATATATTGCATCCTAATAAGACAATTAATATTAATTTCATTTTCTTTATATTAGTATTATAATTAGTTTATTCTTATAGTAATTTAATAGTAATAATTAATAATATAATCTATTTGATATAGACAAAAATATTCAATTTTTATTAATTAATTTGACAAATTCCTCATCATCCAATACTACTTTTTGTCCATATTTATCTTGGAAAATTAGTTCAATAATTTGCTCAATTAAATAATAATTTAATTTTAATTTTAACATTTCTCCTGATTTAATATTTAACAATACAAAATCTTTTTTTCCATATATTTCGGGCATAATTGATTTAGAATATGCCCACGCGTATATTATTATTTGTAATTTATGGTCTAGAGTTAAATTATCTACACACTTAAATTCCCAAACAGTTTTTGAATCTAATGCATCCAATCTTGACCCAATATATATTTGTCCAAATTCTTTATGTGAATGAATATAATATCCCTCTAATTCATCAGAAACTATTGGAACTTCAAATTTAATATCTGGGTCTAAAATCATATTCATATTTGAATGACAACGAAATACCATATTAATATCTAACCAATTATATTTTTTTATTTGGACTACTTTTGCATGTAACTTATTATTTAAAGCCTGATATATATTACCTGCTAACAAATAATCTTGAGTTGTATTTGCTGGTAATTTTAATTTGTTTACATATTTTTTTAAATCTGTTAAAATTGGATTTGATTCGGATATTTGTTCCAATATATAATTTTCTATAGTGGAATTAGTTTTTAATAATGTCTTTTCATAAATTGCTGGAATTACTAATCCATTTAAATCTGATACATCTTCCCATAACTCAATTTCTTTACCATTTACAATATTAACAATTTTAATTTTATTTGGTATATCAACTTGATTAACAGGTTTACGTATTTGTTCAAATAAATTTGATTTAATGGAATCTTTAGAATCTTTTGATTCCATCATTATCATTAAAATATTATCAATAGTTTTTGGATTTAAAAATTTAATTAAATCGGTTGTACTTGTTTTTTTAATATCAGGTTGTTTAGTACCCAAATTAATATTATCCAATTTTTGCTCATTAAGCACTATTAAATTAATATTTTCATTTTGTTTAAGATATTTGGTATTTAAAAAATTTAATGGCTTATATTTGGAATCTTGAATTAAAATTAATTTATAGGATGCTCTAGTTGCACCCACATATAGAATATTAGGACAAGTATTAATTGGATCTGTTGATTTTAAGAAAAATTGAGTATATGAATCATCAAAATTATATAAGACTACAACTTTTCTTTCTCGCCCTTTTGCTTGATGATATGTTGTAAAAACAATTTTATTTGATATTACTTTATCATCTAATTTTGCATCATCCGAAGATGGTGTTGTGCATTTTAAACCATGTTTTACCAAATAATTTTCTAATTTTTTAAAAGGTGGTTCTGCTGATTTAACACTTGGTGATAATATAAAAATATCTTCTTCTCGAATTCCTTCATTTTTAATCATATTTCTTAACTGTTTACCTAATTTTTTATATATTTCATAAGAATTAGCTATATAATAATCAACAGGTGGCCCTGATTTTACTGTATTAATTCTATTTGTCCCAATCATTAATTTATTTACAAACCAAGCTATCTGGTGAGTAAGTCTATAAGAAGTAGATAAATTTAACTTTTCAAATGGAACTCCCCATATTTTATCAGCCAAAGTTAAAAATTTTACATTTGCACCTTTAAATTCATAAATTGCTTGATTTCTATCTCCCATTACAATAATTTTTGGATTTGATTTTGTATCTAAAATAAATTTTTTAACTAAATTATAATAATCTTCTGACATATCTTGAGTTTCATCTATTAATATTATATCTATTGGTAACAAATTTGAATTGGGTTTTATTGATTTATTGGTTAATAATATTTTTTTCAATTCTTCATCAGTATATGCGAATTCATTATAATATTTAACTGCTAAACTATGATATGTATGTATTTGCATATTTTCAATAGCTAAACGAGATACTTTTTTTCTAACTTCCCTTTTTAACATATTATTATAAGTTATTTGAATAATATTTGCTTTTGGATATTTCAAAGCCATATGTAAAATTGTAGTGGTTTTTCCAGAACCCGCAACCGCATCAACTAGAACATTTGAATCTGATTCGATAATTAATTCTTGCTCATCTGATAATTTTACATCAATTATTGCTTTATTTTTTTCTAATAAATTTAATTCTTTTTCTAAATCATCTATTTCCTTAATTTTATTATTATTTTTATCTTTATTTAATAAAAAATTCATTATATTATTTTTAATGTAATAACATAATGGAATATTAAAAAAAATATATTTGTACATTATTTTAGTTTTTTGCATGATCCAATATTGAAAATACATTATTATTATCAAAATTATTGTGAACTCTTAAAAAGTATTCTGTTCCATTATTATAAGCTATTTCTGTATGGTATCCATTTCTTAAATTATTTATATACACATCATCATTATTTATGTACGAATAATTATAAATAGTTAAAAATTCAATAATTTTTTGAAATATAACATATAAAGCAAAAACAAAAAATATTAATCCACAAATTATTCTTCCAATATTTTTTGTTTTTGGAATATTTTTTATTTCATGTTTAATATATTCACCAAACTCAATATCATAAACATCATTATTTTGTCTAACTTCATTTATATCCGAATTTTTATTATCTTCATTTTCAAAAATATTTTCAGTTGTTTGACGTCTTATCCTTATATTATTATCTTCTGAATACATATTATTTACTATATCAGATTCTATATTTATATCTTTAATCATTAATTTTTAGTTATATTTAATTAATAATATTTATTTAGTCTTAAAATCAATTATTTTGAATTAGTAAAATATTATATAATCTAAATTATATTAATAAAAAATTATTTATGAGAAAAATTCCTGTTGAATTTGAATGTCCTTTTGATAATTATATTTTAGATTTAGCTGATAAAACTGCTCCAACTGTATATAAATTAGGTATGACACCAAATATGATAACAACATTATCTAATATTTCTACTATTATTGTTGTTATTTTATTATTTAAAGCTCAATGGTATTGGGCTGCTTTTTTTGTTCTTGTTTCTTATTTTTTTGATTGTTTAGATGGTCATTTAGCTCGTTCTTATAATATGATTACAGTATTTGGAGATTATTATGACCACATTTCTGATATTACTAAAGTTATTGTTATTTTAGTCAGTTTATATATTATAAATCCTGAAAAATTAACACGAGTATTACCTTTATTAGTAATTTTAATGATTTTATCGTTTGTTCATTTAGGATGTCAAGAATTATATTATAATGAAGAAGATTCACCAACATTAAAATTTTCTAAATCTTTATGTCCAGTACCTCTAAATTTTACTAAAGATGAATTGGAATCTACTATTAAAAATACTAGATTGTTTGGTGTAGGTACATTTTGGTTATCAATAATTATGATTGTTATTTATTATGATTGTTAAAAATAATAAATAATATTAGATAAAAATTATTTTTTTATGTATTTGTTGATGAAGTACTTGGTTCTTCTTTAGATTTAATAGAAACTGATTTAAAAGGTTTATGAATAATCTCTTCATCTACTAATTCATCATCATCTAAATTATAGTTATCTGAATCTACAATTGTATTAATTATTTTATCCTGTGTTTCTTCTAATAATTTATTGGGATTTGGTATTATATTTTTACTTACTTTTACATTTTTTAATTTGGGAAAATTATCTGAATTTATATTTAAATTATTTTCTAAATTTATTTTATTAACCTTTTCTTCTATTTCATTATTAACTCTTTTTTCCATTTTATCATATTGTTCTTGAAATCTATTTACTTTTTCCATTCGGTCTTGGGCTGTTTTTGTTAATTCTTTTACTTTTTTACTTGTATTCTCTATCAAAGTATTTTTTTTATTATTTATTTTATTTATATCTTTTTTAATTATCCCATATTCTTTATTATTTGGATTTGATATTGTTAATAATCTTTTTAATCCATCTAATGATGAATATTCTTTTCCAATCTCTAAATCTTCAGGCTCATATTCATTATCATCTGAATTTATATCCTCATTTTCATCATCATTGTCATTGTCATTATCATCATTAAAATAAACTGGGTCAAAGTATTTAATATCTGAATCATATGATTGTACTCTTCTTCTAATTCTTTTATTACTTGATTTTTCATTTGATTGAGAATTTTTAGAACCATTGTCTGATCCAGAACCAGACTTAGATCCTGACCCTGACACAACTATTGTCTGGGATGAATTATCATCAGAATTTTCATCCAAATAATCATGTATTGTTTTCTGTAATATTGGTGCATCAGTTAAATATGATTCATATCTATTAAAAAATCCCATTGCTATATCATATCCATTACCCTCGCGTTCATTTGTATGAGTATTTAACATTATTGATATTTCATCATGTAGTTTTTTAAATTCTGTATAGGATGTATAAGTTTTATTTACATTTACATCTATCTTTTTAAAGTTTTCTATTAATGATATTAATGTTACCATCAAGTTTACAAAACCTACAAATAATGATATCCAAGGTTGATATTCTACTGGTATATATCCACTATTTGAAATAGATAAAAAACCACTAAGACTTGACATTATTATTATTGGAATTCTGTATAATTTTAATTTACTTTTATATTTGAGATGTGCTTTTTGATATTCTCTAAATAATTTATTTGAATTCTTTTGTAAACCTTTTAATATTTTTTCATGATGTTCATTCCAATAATTATTTTTTATCACATATTGTCTACTTTTTATAAAATTATCTTCGTTTATACTTTGTTGTAAAGAATCATTACTAATAATTTCGGATTGTTTACTTTCCTTAGGAGTTAAGGGTAAACTATTAATATTAATTTTTTCTACCATATAATTTTATATTAGAAAATAATCTTATTTATAGTAGAAATAAATTTTACATCCTAAACAAATAATTTAATTTAGTAATCATTTATTTACTTTTTAGTTTATACAAATATAAATTTGTTTTTGTAATTGTATTTTTATATTCTGGTCTTATTTTTATATATTCAATTATTTCTAATCCAACAATATTTGTGAATGTTTCTATATTCAATTTTATATATTTTTTATAAAATTCTTTAGTAACCAACTCTTTTACAAATAAACTAAACATTTGAATATTTAATATTTTATTATATATAATAGAATTATTAAATTTATAATAATTCTCATTCATATATATATAATAAATATTCAAAATGACTCGACAAATTCAATTGATCATTATTTTAATTATTATTTTAATTGCTATTAGTTTATTTCAAACTAAAGAAACTTTTGTTTATGTAAAAAATGTTTATGGAGTTGGAGGAACTTGTAATGATTATATACCAGATTATAATGCTTGCCCTACTTCTGTTCCTGCATTTGATACTGATAATATTGAAAACTTTGCTTGTCCTTGTGCTGCACGAAGAAATAGACAAAGTATTACATCCGATACTGATACTATTAACATCACAAATCAATGGTATAGTTAAATAAAAATATAATAATATATACTAAAAATTATATTATAAATTATTATTATATATACTATTTTAATGGCTTTGTCTTGTGTTGAAAAAATTATTGGATTAGTAATTATCCTTATTGTTTTTAATTTAATTTTTAATTCAAAATCTGAAAAATTTTCTAGTGGATGTAGTGGTATCAATTGTCCCTGTGGATTAAATTGTAATTGTAGAATGGATTGTCCTTGTCGTAGAGGAGGAAGATGTAATTTTTCTTGTGCAACTGCTAATTTCGGTACTCCTTATGATGATAATTATTAATTTTTATTCATTTTTTGTTGACTTTGAATCAAATTTATCTTGTCCAATAGATTTATTCGAATGAATTGACCAGTATGTTAAGTAGTACATTAAAAAATATATTGTATTCACATACATATTAATATGTAATCTAACTAATTCATTTGAATCATAATAAATC
>JACCDO010516916.1_pt1 | contig 10074 bp, 10 predicted proteins | sample 7446101 | NCBI WGS metagenome assembly JACCDO01 (sample SAMN15323440, study PRJNA562643) | freshwater metagenome | isolation source: river surface water | place: USA:Blue River Watershed | collected 2017-08-16
CTTTTTGTATGTCTTCCTGCATATAGTTTTATTTCTTTGTGCAAAGATAGCCAAGCAACTGGCTTTACGATGAAAATACCGCAAACTCAAGTTTTAAGTGATAAACAGGCCCTTCAGCTTTTAGAAATTGCTGAATTGAAGGGCTGGCATATCCAATACATCCTCGAAAAGCATCAACTACTCATCGAAAACGAGATAGGATGGTTAGCCAAGCTGTATTTGCCTTGGACCCAAACTTGGCTTCCTGAAGGAAGGTTTGAACTTGCCGAGGATGTGCATTATTGCATTACACTGGTGAGAGCAGGACAAGCTGCGGTAGGTTATTTCCACCAAGGAACGTTGCTAGACCACAAGGTTTTCCGGGCTTACCTCGTGCGCCAAAAGCAAGGAATGTCTCAGTTTAAGTATTTGAAAACCAAAGGAAAATCTAGAGCTGGTTCACGCATCAGATTAGAAGAAACGCTTGTGTTTTTTAAAGAGATTAACGAGCGGCTACAAGTCTATGCCAAGCAGTATCCTCTTAATTTTTGGGGACTTGGCTGTGCAAAAACCATGTGGCCCTTGTTAGTTGATGGAGAGGTAAAACCACCCTTCACTTCCAAATCGCCCGAATTGATCGAACTCCCCTATCCCTTTGCCAAGGCTTCTTTTGATGAATTACAGGTGTTGGAACTTCGGTTAAATCAGTTTCATGTGCTCCTGTCTCCATTGGGGGAGGGTTTGGTTCCATTACTTCAAGCTTCAGATCCTGAAGCAGACGATTCTTGGTAGGCATAAAAAAACCTTTGGCTTCCAAGGAAACCAAAGGCAAAAAGGAAAGTGGGCGTTGGTTTAGCTTTCTTTAGTTCCTTTTTCGGGGAAAGAGTAGGACAACATGTTTAAGGTTTCATGTGCCATTTTTATATTGAATTCGTAGGCCAAACTCTTGTAGTTCACCAAATCAACGATGGTACCGATAAAACACAAACCAGCCGTGAGCAGGTACAAGATACCAAGTCCAATTTGACCCAAGATAAATCGCTGTAATCCTGCAAATCCGAAGAATCCCAAAAGGGTCAAAATCAAAATCATCTGAGGATCTTTACGCCTTGCTCGATACACTTGAGCAAATAAAGATGCTTCCTCCTCATCCATGGTCTTCATTAACCCTTGGATATAGCCCAATTCCATTCCTTCCAATTCCGGAAGATGTCTCAATACATTAGCCATAGTGTGCGCGGTGTTTTAATTGTTTGAATAATACCCAAATACGATGAAAGATCACTCCATAGGCCAAGCCTGAAGCAGGATGCATTTGCCAGGAGGCTCGAAACTCACCTCGGGCCAAGAGATTCATCCCTTTTCCCAAACCACATCCAGGGCACCATTCGAAACCCAAGTTGTGCAGGGGACAAATGCTGAATGCCTCCATCGCCGGATTGATCGTAAGAATGGACGCAAGGCTTCCAATCCAGAAAATTAATTCCAGAGGGATTTGCCTAATCCATTGCTTTACTTCGTTCATGAGATCTGGAATTACGAAAATGATGCCAAATCCCAAAAAAAGCAGGAATGAAGGTTTTTAGCCGATTGAACATTTTTTCATGTTAGAAAGCGAACAGCAAGTTGTTCGATTACGAACGCTTGTGTTCTGGTAGTTGGAGTTGCAGCACCCTTCCAAATTGTAAGGTTTGCTGAGCCTCTAAATTCTTTTTCAATGCCGCATGATTTATCTGAGACCCAAAGGTTTTGAAACCTGTACCCTTTAAAACGAGGCCCAAAATATCTCCTGGAACCTGAAGCCTAGATGAAATACCAACAGCTTTGGATGCTTCTTTTCCAAGAAAAAATGAAAGGATTGATTCCAATTGTGTAGTTAATACTGGATCAGAGATGTTTTTTTGATAGAATTCAAGAAGCGCTCGAGTGAGTTTCTTTCCAGCCTCGGAGGCTTTCAATTGCCTCTTCCGGATTAAGCGATCCAGTTCGAAGGCTTCTTTAGGGTTGCTCGGCCAAAGGCTAGTTTCTACCCCCATCAGTTCCCCAATCCATTTCCAATAAAGAAGTAAGGCTTGGTGCTCTTTTGCGTTTGGCGACAATCCCATTTTGGTCATCCCTCGAAGTACAATATGACTAAATGCCAGATTGGTACCCAAAAGGTCTTCCTGGTTGATGGGTTCCCCAAATGCTGGATCCCAATCTTTGGCATAGTTTCGAATAAAGTACCGGCTATAGCCATGAATCAGCCGAACCTTCGCGCAGGTAAGGTAAGCAGCATCTTGGTTCTTAAATGCTCCTGGCTTGAAGATGTCCAATACAAAACGGGTGGTCTCTCCTAGCCTTTCGCCGATTTGTTCCAAAATACGCTGGGACCGAACTAGGACTTGCGCTCCATCCGCAAAAGCATAGCAATAAGGCAAGGAATAAAATCCGAGCATGGCCAGGTATAAATCCCCATTGCGCTCAAAATAGGCCTGAGCAAGTGCGTGTTCTCCACTTAAAAACTCTTTTTGCTTTTCCAGGAAAAAATCAAAATAGCGCTGCAACTCGACAGGGAAATTGGCTGGGAGTGTACTTGGAATAAATTCCCAAGAGTTGATTTCTTTTGCAAATTGCGCATTTGAAACCAATACCTGAACCGCCTGATCAGCCAATAGGTCTTTTTTTAACCGCAATTGGTCAAAATTAGCGTTCGAATATTGAGAAAGTAGTTGCACTTCTTCTTAACTGAAAATCCGTACTTTAGTTGGCTCAGAAATGATATCGATGCGAAAAATTTATTTCATCTTCTTCCTTGGCTTGTTATTCCTGACCAGCCTGCTCCATGCCCAGGTATCCACCGACTTGTGGGTGGTCGATACCGAAGGTAAAGGCGGGCAACTTAAATTCTTGTCCAATACAGCCAAACCACTCACCAATCGTCCTGAGTACGACAATCAACCGAATTTCATTAACGATTCTGAGTTGATTTTTTCTGCTGCTGATGAAAAAGGAAATCACGACCTGATTCTATACAGTTTCCGAACAGGCAGATTTACCAACCTGACCCAAACACCAGATCGTAGTGAATATTCCCCTAGCCTTACGGAATGTGGTTCATATTTCTCAGCCATTGTGGTGGAGCCAGATGGAACTCAGCGGTTATGGTTATATCCCGTGACCGGAGAAGCCCCCGAATTGTTGTACGAAGATATTTTCCCCGTAGGCTACTACGACTGGTACGAAGGAAAAGCAGCGCTATTTGTGCTTGGCGAACCCAATTCCTTGGTTTATGTTCGTGGCAAAGGAAGTGTGGATACCTTAGATACTGATATTGGAAGAACGGTTAGAAAACGACCCAATACTTCCGAAATTTCCTATTTGGATCGAAAAATATCCATCGAGACAGATCAAGGAAAAGCGTTTGGCATCGCTTCGGTCAATCTCAAGACAGGTGCAAAAAAAGACTATGGATTTGCAGTCCCCGGCTCCCAGGATTTTATTTGGATAGACAAAAATCACCTGCTGATGGCCAAGGGAAATGAGGTATTTACCAAACATATTCAGGAAAAAAATTGGCAATCCTTGGGAAAAATTGAATCTTCAAGCCACCAAGGTATAACACGCATGGCCTATAACCCCGATCTCAACAAGTTAATTCTTGTGCTTAACCGAAATCAAACACAAAAAAATGAACCCTAAAATCTATCTAATTGGTCTAACTGTAGGCCTTACCTTGGTTAGTCATTCCCTCTTCGCACAGCTTGAAGATAAGCGTGGTATTGTGGCCAAGGGAGCCCAACTTGAGTTGGTGAAGGATGGTTTTTCATTTACCGAGGGACCAGCAGTCAACCGTTTTGGGGATATCTATTTCACCGATCAGCCCAACGATAAAATCTACATATGGAATGCAAACAGCAATCAAATAAGCCTAGCCAAGGAAGGTACAGGACGTTCCAATGGTCTGTACTTTCAGCTGGATAGCAAATTGATTGCTGCGGCAGACTTACGAAATGAATTGGTGGAGATGGACTTACAAACTGGAAAAGAGAAGGTATTGGTGCCTTCCTTCAAAGGAAAAAAGTTGAATGGCCCCAATGATGTTTGGGTTCGTCCAAGTGGAGGACTGTACTTTACTGATCCCTTGTATCCTCGCCCCTATTGGGAGGGCATTCGAAGCAAAGAAATGCAACAAGATGGACAGCATGTGTATTTCCTTTCCGAGGATAGAACCGAACTTTTCCGGGTAACCCAAGATTTAAAACAACCCAATGGGATCATCGGTACCCCAGATGGCAAGCACCTGTTTGTGGCAGATATAGGTGCATCCAAAACCTGGAAGTATGATATTCAGGCAGATGGATATCTGACAAATAAAACCTTATTCTGCGAAATGGGCTCCGATGGAATGACCATTGATGACAAAGGCAATGTCTACTTGACAGGCAAAGGAGTAACTGTTTTTGATAGAAAGGGAGAGAAAATAGCCCACATTCCTGTTCCTGAAGACTGGACGGCCAATGTCACTTTTGGTACCTTAACGCGCGATGTGCTCTTCATCACCGCCATGGATGCTGTCTACACGCTAAAAATGAAAAGTAGAGGGGTTTGGTAATTCAAAGTCAACGGTTCACGGTTTACAGACGACAGCTAACTTAATTGAACTTCAAATTTTGTTTTCTTTGATAACTGTTTGCAAAGAGAATGATCTTCAATGAACAAAGACTGGAGAGTTCCCATCTTTTTTTTGGAATATAGAAAGTAGTCTGACCTTACTTGTTTTGTTGCAAGGCTTGTTGCAAGGTTCGGTCAAACACCTCATCGGGTTGTGCTCCAGAAATGCCGTATTTCCGGTCAAATACAAAGAAAGGTACGCCTTGTACCCCTATCAATCTGGATTCATACACATCCTGGTCAATTTCTGGATCAAAACTAGCCGAATCCAATACCTGCTTAGCTTCCTCTCTAGCCAATCCTACCGCCTCGGCGCAATCAATCAAGGTATCCTGTTGATCTATATTTTTTCCTTCCTCAAAATAGACTTGAAACAAGCGTTCCTTCAACTCGTCTTGCTTGCCCTTTTCTTTTGCAAAATGAAGCAATCGATGCGCCTGTTTGGTATTGGCCACAATCGTGTGCTCAAAATCAAAGTTCAAGCCTTCCTCCCTTCCCATGGCAGCTACTTGCGCAGTCATTTGAAGGGTTTGATCTAAAGTCCAACCCTTCGTTTGCGATAAATAGGTCAGCGTATTCTGATTCTCATTGGTTTGCAAGTCAGGATTCAGCTGGAAACTCTTCCATTCGATTTGAATCGAGGAGGAATCTGGTAATTTCTGAATGGCTTTTTCCAGTTTACGCTTGCCGATGTAGCAAAATGGGCAAGCGATGTCCGACCAAATTTCAATTTTCATCTGATTTTTTGTTTCTTCATGTGTTAAACAGCATCAGTCACAAAGAGTTCCCAAAATTTTGAAAACAAAAGAATGCCCATCCTGTGCCATGGAAGTCGATAATTCGCTCTCGATTTGTCCGATCTGCCAATTTGAATTTCCAAAACGCTCACCTTGGATTACAGGAATGGCTATCTTTTTACTTATAGTTTGGTTACTTTCCTATCTCCTTTAATACCAATCTCATGAAAAAACGTTCCTTTTTAAAATATTTTGCTGCCCTAGGCCTGGGAGGATCCTTACTTCCTTCTGAACTCAAAGCCTTTGATTTCGATGCGTTAGATTGGGAAAGGGAAGATATTTGGGATCAGTTGCGGGCGGGCTATCGACTCAAACCCGATTACCTCAATTTTGAGAATGGATACTATTGTTTTCTCCCAGAAGAACTACTGGAAAAATACATTACGCATGTCCGTGAGATCAACTACCAAGCTTCACACTACATGCGTGGGGTTCAGTTTGAAAACAAAGCAAAATCTGCTGCAGCCCTAGCCACTTTGGTAGGTGCTTCGCCCGAAGAGGTGGTCTTGACTCGAAATACGACCGAGTCCTTGGACTTGATTATTTCTGGCTATCCTTGGCAGGCTGGTGATGAGGCGGTGTTTGCCAATCAGGACTACGGCACCATGCAAACCATGTTTGAGTTGGCATCCAAACGCTGGGGAATTAAAACGGTAAAAGTGGACATACCCATGCATCCCAAATCGGATGAAGAAGTAGTGGAGGTTTACCGAAAAGCAATCACGCCCAAGACCAAATTGATGATGGTACCCCACATTGTGAACATTACGGGGCATATCCTTCCCGTTCGGAAAATTGCGGACATGGCACATTCCTTTGGTGTAGAAATCATGTTGGACGGCGCACATGCAGTAGGCCATTTTACCTTTAATATGAAAGACCTGGATTGCGATTATTATGGGTCCAGTTTGCACAAGTGGCTAAGTGTTCCCTTAGGTGCAGGCTTGCTTTATGTGAAAAAAGAAAAGATTTCTAAAATCCAACCACTTCTGGCACCAGGTAATTTAAATTTGACCAGTATCGCCTACCTGAACCACATCGGAACCCACCCTGCGGCTACGGATTTGACCGTATTGGATTCCATTGCTTTTCAAGAGAAAATCGGTTCCAAGCGGAAGGAAGAACGTCTTCGGTTTATCCAAAAGTATTGGTCCGATCAAGTGCGAAATGTACCTGGTATTCGCGTCAATACACCTGAGGACCCTGCAAGGTGCTGCGGTATTGGAAATGTCTGGGTAGAAAAATATAGTCCTACAGACATGGGAAAAATTCTGATGGACAAATACAAAATTTTTACTGCACCAATCGATGGGGCTGGAGTACAAGGAGTACGGGTAAGTCCAAACATTTACACCAGTACAGCAGACTGCGATGTGCTGGTAGCGGCCTTGAAAGAAATGGCGCAATAAATACGAGAAAAATGGAATAAGGGGGCTAAGATCGAGTGGATTAGCCCCCTTTTTTTTATGAATTGTTAAAAAAAATAGGGATTTGTATAAGTTTTTGAAATAAACACTTGCAATTCATTGCAGGAGATACAACATTTGCAGCCTCAAATTATGGAAAACCAAATGCACAACGCCTCTTTTCAAGGCTTGTCTTCGACAAAGGCAGGATGTTTGTTGTTGTCCGCTATTTTTTTAGCTGCACGGTTGAGGCAGTCCTTTAGGGTTTAACCCTAGATTCATTTTGCATTCCTATGCGGAAAGCACACCTAGCGCATCCCTATTTTAGTTTAACCCATTTACTTGCAGCCCCATTTATTTGAGGACTGCATTTAAAATACGAATCGATGGAAGAATTAACATTCCTTATTCGAGTTGCCGACAGCTCTCACAAAGTATATGCAAACCAAATTGCTGCAGAGATGGAAGATTCTGCCAAGGCCAGAGGTACGGGTATTGCTAAAAGAAGTCCTGCTTACTTGGAAGCCAAAATGGAAGAAGGCAAAGCCGTCATTGCATTAACTAACGCAGGAAACTGGGCTGGATTCTGCTACATTGAAGCTTGGGGGCATGGAAAGTTTGTAGCCAATTCAGGCCTAATTGTTGCTCCTCAATACCGACAGTATGGCCTGGCACGAAAAATCAAACAAGAGGTATTCAAACTGAGCCAAGTGAAGTTTCCAGAATCAAAAATTTTTGGATTAACTACCGGTGCTGCAGTGATGAAAATCAATTCAGAACTAGGCTATGTCCCTGTTTCTTACTCCTCATTGACCGATGACGAGGAGTTTTGGAAAGGATGTCAAAGTTGTGTCAATTTTGAAATTTTGATGTCTAAAAAAAGACAAAACTGCTTGTGTACAGCCATGCTCTATGATCCCAATGCCAAAAAAAGCAAAACAGCAGACGAATAACTGAAAATACTCTAGAACTTAAAACCTATTTAAATCAATCTTTCACTAGTTGACCTTATGAAAAAAGTAGTTTTAGCCTATAGCGGTGGATTAGATACCACTTTTTGTGCCCTTCACCTTTCCAAGGATTTGGGACATGAAGTACATGCCGTATTGGTCAACACAGGTGGGTTCTCTGCGCAAGAATTGCAAGACGTTGAACAGCGCGCGCATGCCTTAGGCGTAGCCTCATTTCGCATTTTAGATGTAGTCCAAGATTACTACGAGCAAGTGATCCGATACCTAGTTTATGGCAATGTGCTCAAAAATGACACTTATCCCCTTTCCGTATCTGCCGAACGTATTGTACAAGCTAAATCCATTGCGGAATATGCCCTGTCTATTGGTGCACAAGCGGTAGCACATGGTTCCACAGGTGCAGGCAATGACCAGGTCCGATTTGACATGATTTTTCAAATCCTAGCTCCCGAAGTAGAAATCATCACTCCTATTCGTGACCTCAAACTGAGCCGGCAGGAAGAAATTGATTACCTCAAAAAGCATGGGGTATCCATGAACTTTGAAAAAGCGGCCTATTCAGTGAATAAAGGAATTTGGGGAACATCTGTAGGAGGAAAAGAAACCCTTACCTCTTTTGATTACCTTCCGGAATCAGCCTGGCCCACTCCCGTGACCGAACATGAGCCAAAAGAAGTAAAATTGACTTTTGTTCAAGGCCAGATTAAAGCAATTGACGGAGTATTCTATTCCAGTTCAGTCGATGCTATTTTGAAACTCCAAACCCTAGCTGCACCCTACGGAATAGGTAGAGATATCCACGTAGGTGATACCATCATCGGAATTAAAGGTCGTGTAGGCTTTGAAGCCGCTGCACCTGTAATTTTGATCAAAGCACACCAATTGATTGAAAAACATACCCTGACCAAGTGGCAGATGTATTGGAAAAAGCAGGTAGCCGAATTTTACGGCAACCATCTCCATGAAGGGCATTTCTTGGATCCTGTGATGCGCAATTTTGAAACGTTTCTGGAGAGCACTCAGGAACAGGTTTCGGGAGAAGTTCGCGTATTACTCCAGCCTTACCGGTTTACCCTATTGGGGATTACATCCGACCATGACCTCATGTCGGCCAAATTTGGCTCCTATGGAGAAATGAACAAAGGCTATACGGGTGAGGACGTCAAAGGATTTACGCGAATCTTGGGCAACCAAACCTCCATCTTCCACAAGGTGAAAAACTCAAATGACTAAGTTAAAAACAGCAGTAATCGGTGCCGCTGGCTACACAGGAGCCGAACTGGTACGCCTTCTAGTACATCATCCAGAATGCGAACTAGTTTGCCTCCATTCCAAAAGCCAAAATGGCAAACGAGTGGATGAAGTACATGGGGATTTGTTAGGGGAATGTGACCTCCGATTTACAGATGTTGTACCAACTACAGATCTAAATGCAGTATTTTTGTGCTTGCCACATGGAGAGACAGCCACTTTCCTCAAAAGTCATTCCTTTCCAGAATCAACAGTTTTAATCGATTTATCTACTGATTTTAGAGACGAATCTGAAGGTTTTGTGTACGGCCTTCCAGAAGTCAATGCTCAAAAACTAAGCACGGCAAAACGAATTGCTAACCCAGGTTGTTTCGCTACAGGTATCCAATTGGCCTTGGCTCCTGCGATAAAGCAGGGTTGGGTGAAAGATACAGTGCATGTTACTGGCATTACGGGTTCCACCGGAGCAGGAAAAAGCCTAACCTCAACCTCCCATTTTAGTTACCGGACCGGAAATGTTTCTGTGTACAAGCTCTTTACCCACCAGCACCTGAAAGAAATCAACCAAACTTTCAATCAGTTGAATCCTGCAATTCAGTCGGATATCCTTTTTGTTCCCTATCGAGGTAATTTTACTAGAGGGATTTGGATTACCGCATATTTTCCATTTTCAGGAACACAGGAAGAAGCACTGGAAGCCTATAGCCAGTTTTATGCCGGATCGGCATTTACACACATTTCTAGTCAGGAACTCGATTTAAAGCAGGTAATCAATACCAACAAATGCCTCCTCCACCTTCAAGTTGAAAAAGGACAGTTGGTGGTGTATGCAGCCCTAGACAACCTACTGAAAGGTGCTTCTGGTCAGGCTGTTCAAAACTTTAATATTTCCTTTGGCTTGGATGAGAAACTAGGTTTGAATCTTAAATCAATCGCATTCTAAATTAATTCAAGTCCAAAATTCACTCATTTAGACCTTAGCTAATGAATTTATTCGACGTCTATCCCCTGATTCCA
>JACCDO011229984.1_pt1 | contig 10074 bp, 11 predicted proteins | sample 7446101 | NCBI WGS metagenome assembly JACCDO01 (sample SAMN15323440, study PRJNA562643) | freshwater metagenome | isolation source: river surface water | place: USA:Blue River Watershed | collected 2017-08-16
GTTTTTAAAAAGACACGTACAATGTCAGACGCCGCATAGATGGTTTTCACATTTGCGCCTTCATCCTTCCACGTTTCCAATAAGACCTCAAAAAAACTTTCAGGAAAGATATTGTCGGAATCCAAGACGGCTACCCAATCTGTTGGAGAAACTTCTACACATTTTCGTTTATTCGCATACATACCCAATCGCTCTTCATTTTCAAAGACACGAAGTTTCTTATGATTCCACCACTTGGAAGCACGAATAGCTGCCGCGTCCTCTCCGGTTTCATCGCAAACCACGACATAAGTCACATAATCATTATTCAGAAAGGTCGGTAAACTCTTTTCCAAGAAACCTTTCCATCGTCTCATCGTAGGAATCGCCACAGTCAATTCCATTGGAGATGCGCCCATTAGATAAATAAACTAAGAGTAGTTTAGACTGACAGTTCACCATGTCAACTCAATTAGGAAATGAAAATCGTAGCAGTGTTATGGCTAGTGAAGATACTAGTAAATCAGATTTCAATCCACCTCCTTACAGTTTCGCTGATGAGCTGCCGTTTCCGGATCAGGTGGGTGTTCGTCGCGGTGGATCGCTTAACGATGTCGGCAGCGCAGTCGCAGGTATCGCCTTTTATTCAGATATGATTGGATTCGGTGGACCGAGCACCAAAATGACCGCCAATTTGCCTATTAAACCCTATCCGATGGGTGTGAATTTCTTTGTGCGCACACAGACTAAATGTAGTAATGGTGCGGATATGTGGGAATATGTTCAAGGTATACCGAAGGGTGATATGTTTGGTAAAAAGGTACAACAAGGTCTTCAACGTTTAGGACTTCCTGGTCTTCGTGGATTAGCTCCAGGCATTTTGGAAGATGCTCGTGATGGTTTAAATCCTACTCCCATTGCGAATGCTGTGTTTGGTAGTGGATATGCCAAATGTAAAGAGCAAACTATGCCTGTCGGAGATCATTTTGGAAGATTAACCAATGTGGACGGTGTGGAAATGGTGAGACCCTCTTTTCCTGGAGACATCCAAATGATCAATGGTCGTCCTCACCAAAAACGATTCGTCTTTGATAAATGGTTAACGAAAGATGAATGGGATAAGGAAAATCAGAGCGCTACAAACTGTCCTGATGGTAGTTTAATTGATAATCACGAAGGATACGATTGTACCAAACCGATGACAAAAGTGGAGGGATTTACTTCCCAGATAGCCGAAGGATCACTTCCTGCGGTCATCTTAGTTTGTTTGGGAGCCGCCTTATGGCTGCGGTATAAGAAATAGATTAAACAAAAGCGTTGTGTTCAGGACTCACAGCATGCCTTTGCTTAGGCAAAGGCATTGTAGGCATACAGGGAAGCAGCTCCACCCAAGAGTTGGACAAGAACATAAGCTGCGATTTCTTGTGTACTCAAAGCACCCTTCAGATACATAGCGAAGGAAACAGCAGGATTGACGTAGGCTCCACTCATAGAACCGACTAATAAGATAACTAAAGCCAGAGCAGCACCAACAATCCAAGGATTACCACCCGAAGCTATCACGGACAATGTCAGAAGGAAAGTTCCTAAAAATTCAGCTAACAAAGGAAGAGCACTGAGCATTTCTACCTAGGGACATGAAAATTGAACCCCAAAAAACCTAAACGATTTCGCACAAGTAAGTATACTCTAATGGCTCTACGGCGTATTCAAAAAGAACTAGCAGATCTCAAAAAGGACCCCCCTTCTAATTGTAGTGCAGGTCCAGAAAACGATGATATGTTTAAATGGGAAGGATTCATTATCGGTCCCACAGAAAGTCCTTATCAAGGTGGTGTCTTCAAGCTTCGTATTCAGTTTCCGGTAGATTATCCCTTCAAAGCTCCTCACGTTCAGTTTACAACGAAGATCTATCATCCCAACATTAATGCGGCAGGATTAATTTGTCTAGATATTCTCAAACAACAATGGTCTCCTGCTCTTACAATAAGTAAGGTTCTCCTCAGTATAACAAGTCTTCTTACTGATCCCAATCCAGACGATCCTTTCGTTCCCGAAATTGCCCACCAATACAAAACGAATCGTGCCAAGTATGAAGAAGAAGCTCGCATTTGGACCAACCGATTTGCTTCACCATAATAGAATGAGACATTTGGTTTCTTTAGTTCTATTCTTTGGAATTTTAATTGTATTAATGACTCTTCATAAACAAATGGCAGGATTTTTCGGCCACGGACAAGCCATTGGTGGAGGAACAGGAGGATCTGGAGCAGCCTACCAAGAATTAGGATTTCAAGATATGAAAACAAAAGAATCTTTCTATGGCCACGGTCAAGCTATTGGTGGAAGAACAGGAGGATCTGGAGCAGCCTACCAAGAGGATGACTTTGAAAATATGACAGAAAAAGATAAAGAACAATTAAAAGAAGCCTTTGAAAATATTGGATCATCAGAAGGTGTATCAGGAACCTCCCAAACCGATTCTATGGATGGTCCTGCCAATGCTTCCTTACAAGATCCTCGCAAACCCTACAATTTATTGGAACAGCTTCCTCCAGGTCCTAGAGGATCTATCAGTTGTTTAAAAGCCTCTTGTTGCGCAGAAACTGATTTTGAATGGCGCACCAATTTAACTGGTAATTTTTTACAGCGCACCAACAATTATAAGAGAGAATTTCCTGATAATTGCTCCGCCCCTCTTACCGAAATGAATTTAGCCTTCTACAACAACGAAGTTTTACGTAAGGCCTAAAAATTTGAATACAGATAGATACCAAAGAAAGGTATCCCATGTGTATTATTCTTGGTAAAGTTCATTCGGTAAGTCAAACGAAACTCTTTGTGCTTCCCAACAAGGACAAAACAAGACAAATGACATTTTATTCCAACGCTGTCAATACGCCTTCCCAAAATATGATGATTTTGCCTGTGCCGAATGGAGAAAATGCTATTGAACTTCATAAGATTAAATATAAGAAAATGTTTGACGATCTCAAAAGTTCTGTAAGAAGCACGTATGAAGAACCAGCTCATAATACTCTGATGCGAAGCTATGCGTGTTCCATTTCCGATAGTAGAAAACCTTTAGAAATTATTGCGCACGGATCTTATCTTGTCAGTATTGCTCCAACACTGGAAGATTTATTACGTTTGGATCGATCGGTATTTCAGTTAACTCCTGATCTCTATCATTTCTTTGGTAAACATTACAGTCGTGAATTTAGTTATCTGTGTTGTGTATTAAAAAAAGGATTAGAAGCGTATGAACCTCTCTGTTATTCACATCCTCTTCATAGTTCTGGAAAACTCTTTGTGCCTACGCTTCATTACCACGTACACGGAGATAAAGTAGAAACCGAAACTGCGGATTGGGACCATATGATTTACAGTGTTGGAACAGAGGAAAAAGCCAATCGCGGATATACGTCCAATTACTACAACGAAGTTCATTGGGACCATTTTCCTGAAGAATATCAAAAATTAAAGGTCGCCTCTATTCGTTGCGCGAGTATTGAAGGCCATCAAAAAAATACAGATGTGGCGTTTGCGATTTGGTAGCTTTAATCATCAGTAATTAAACACGGTGTCGGTTTTACAGGTGTTTGAGGAAGATCATCTCCCTTGCGCACCTTTTCTACATCATTCCAGAAAGCTTCTTGCCAAGGAAGCGTAGAGGTATACCAGTGTCTGTCTCGTTGGACAAGCACTCTATGTAAACGTTTCAACCCCCAAGGAATGGCTTCTAAACATTCAAACCCTTCAGGAATAGGTGGTCTATCTTGACTTCCTATTTCGCTATAGATATAGCGGTATTCAAACGGTTCATCGTCTTCTACAATTTCTTTGAGTAAGAAGATCACTCCTTGATAAGTTGTTTCGGATAAGTCAGGATTTGTTTCTTGTTTAGCTCTTCGCGATACAAAATCGCACTCAACATATTCGCATTCATCAATATCACAGACTTCCATCTGGATTTGCATTTGAATCCAGTAATCAGAGGGAATTTCTCCACCGAGCGCACGTGAATAGGGACATTTAATTTCTACCAATCGTGCTACTTGTTCCGCGTGACCACTGGAAGCAATCACGCCATCAGGACTCGCAGCCAAATGTGTATTCGTAGGATGATTCAGACGACCAGGTTCATAAATGGTCCATTTTTCTTTGTGCTCTAAGAGTAATTTCACAACCGGTTCAAAGCGAATACCCCAACCAATCGCGTTCATTTCTTCAGTGGGACATGCTGTGCGATAATTGGTAGTCATATCTTGAGAAGGTCTAGCTTTACTGTAAACTAAATCTTTTCGGCGTTTATTTTGTAAGAAGAGCGCAGAAAATTCACTCGCCGTCAGAACCTTTCCATAATTTCTATACCACTCTTCGGAACGTTGCGGAATTTGAGGAGACTCTTGAATATGCTTGACTTTAGCTTTGCGCTGTTCTAGAGAAAGCTGTTTCCACCCCAGATTTTCAGCTTCACGTGTAAAGATACTAAGCGCACTAGAAACAAGATCTAAGACTTCTTTTCCTTCTGTTTTCTCTTTTTCGGTGGCTTCCGAAAGCTCTAAGGATTCATCCAAGAGGAGTTGCGTCTCTGAATCCCAAAGTTTTTGAAACATTGTATGATTCCCGTGAGGAAGAAAGGAATCTACAGATTGAACAAGTTCTAAAACAGGTGACAACATAGGCTGATGGCTATTCATCATCCTATCCAATCAACTTTAATGACCTACTTTTTATATTTTTAAGTGCTTGGAGGAATATCCTCTTGAATAGTTTTTTTCTTACGAAAGGTAACCGCTTTTTGTTTATCAATTAATTGAAAGAGCATAAATCCTTCTGCATTTCTATGCATCACTAATCCTTTGATTTCGGTAATGGTTTCTTTCTCTTGATCATAAATAACAGCAGTTTTACTATTTAATAATTTTTTATCTAAACTTTTCATTAATAAACTGTATAAATTTAATTTTTCTTGTTCAGATAAATTTAATCGTCTGGCTTCTTCTTCGCTAAATTTACGAAGACGATTTAAGCGGAGCCCACGTTCTAGACGATGCCATTGACGTTTATAGGCACCACCAGCATCTTGATCTAAAAAGTTAAGTAAATTATCGGAATCAAAGGATACATTTTTTTTTGGAAGAAACCCAATAATATCGCTACCACTTAAATCATGAGGTTTTTTTAATGTTCTATTTCTTCCACTTAATGTATTCATATAAATAAAATTATAACTTAGTTCTTAGGTGTCTCTTTTTATAGATTGAAGAGAGACAAACAAATCTCCAAGATTCCCAACCTCAGGAAGTTCGGCCTCTAGTAATCCTTTAGGAGACCACCAATCAGCACCTTCTTTATCTTGAATAAAATAAAAATGTCTCCAGCACTCAGGCTTGTCCGGTTTCGTTAAGGCTTCCTCCCAGGTATAAAAATCAGATAGATTCATCTTTCCTTTGTCAACTTGAACATAAGCAATTCGTTTAGCTTTATCTATCTCCATATGGTCTACTGGAAACCCATTAGGAAGAAGATACTCTTCTTGAAGAGTATCTTGGGAAAGTAGTCCAGATTCTTCTGTTTGCCAAAGAGATTTCCCCGCGTGAGACAAAAACAGAGAAAGTTTACTTATGGTAAACAAACCATTCTTTTTTTGAGTAAGGATAAACGGCACAAGTTTCATCTGAATTCAAAAAAGAGAAGAAGGTTTAGATGGAACCCATTCCAAGTTTCTATACACCCGAAATGAGTTTTCTTTCTATGAATGTTCGCTCTAGGCGTGAAATGAGCACACGTGACGCCGCAAACATCAGACAATTTGAACACTGGCAAACTGACGCTCCTTATTTACAAATGGATAGACCCGATTTGAGCGGTGCTAAGATATTATCCGATATGAATCCGACAAATAGTCGTAAACTGGACACAAAACAGTATTTACAGAATAGACCTATGAAAGCTGGTCAAGACAGCTTCACGAACAATCCTTACTTTGATGGCTACGCACCCCAATATGATTCACGCAACGCCGTTCGTGAAATTCGTTCCGTGATTTATGAAGACAGATTTGATAAAGGGGTTCGTGAATCCAAAGAGCTTTTGGGAAGAACCTTTACAACCCAATGGTTAAGTCCCACGTATGTCAAAGACAACAATTTAGATACCTTGAATTCTTTGGAAGCCTACGAACAATTAAAACCTCAAATGGATGATATCGCTAAAAATTTTAGACTCGCCAAAAAAGAAGGCAGAAATTAATCAAATGACATTTCTGTTGTAATCGGATGCTTTTGCATAAGTTTAATGGGAGCTGAATCTTTATTACTTACACGTCTTCGTGTAGTAGAACGACTAGAGGAAGTTGTCGCTGTCGTTGTGGTTGTATCAGTCGATGAGGTGCTGCTCCCGGTGGACGGTGTTGTGCGCATCTTGGCTAATTCTTTCATACACTGATTCATCTCTTTTTCAATACTTTCTTGGTGCTGTTTGATGTAGGTTAAAATATCCTTTTCAATGGCCCAACGAAAGAAATTGAGCTTAGCCACAGTGGTTAAGAAAGCAGGATGATTCGGCACTTGAAAGTAAATACGCTCACGACGACAGAAAGGATCAAAAAGTTTTTTACTATAGGCCTTGAGTTGAGATTTATAGTCTCTATAAACAAGAAATTCTTGGCCATTTAGAATGTAAGCCGTAGAGTGAGTCTTGGCATAATTGGTCACAAACCAATCAATTACGCGAAGACTAATTTCAGAAGTTCCCTGGAGGAGGGTGACAATTTCGGAAATGTCTGCGCGATGAGTATAGAATCGTTGAAGAGAATTCACGATAAGTTCTTGTTTACAATGAATTTTTCTACGACGAGTAACATCTGAATTGCGTTGGCTATCAGATTCATAACGAATAGTGGCTACACCAAGAGTTGAGTCGGGGGTCGTTTGTTCCATCGCTGAGTAAATGTTCGGTCTATGCTTAGGCCACTTTTTTCGGTGGAATGATCAGATGGCGTCCCAAGTGGCCCCTGGCTATAATCCTGAAGTAAGTCTTTTACAAGGAGGCACGGCTCCAATCGTTCCCGTCCAAGGAGGTGGTGGTATGGAAGCAGGTTCCACGGGTCCTCAAGGATACAATTATACTGAAAGTTTATTAAATACACCTCAAACACCCCCAACGAAGATTATGGCAATAAGCGGAGGAGCATTAGAAACTGTTGAAGAAACAGCCTTTGCGAATTATGTTCTAGAATTCTATGATCCTCCTCTTTCTATGATTCCCATTCCACCCTTACCTGAACAGAAAGTAAGACGTGATAAAATTAATGAATATGTCCAGTTATCTGTAGATTTGACTAAACATGTGGAAAGTTTGGAGAGAGCACCCACAAATTTTACCGATCGCGGGGATGTTGCACCCACCTTCCAAAAATGTACCACGGAGGGTGGGAAACGTAAACTTCCTTTTAACTTCTTTAGTCTGGTGCGAAAACGTATTGTGCTCATTGATGAGCCTAATCCACATATCTGGATTATTCCCAATTTACGAGGAAATGTCAGTAAATTTATTCAGTATATGAAGCTCGTTCCCAAAGATTCCAGTGGAAAGATACTCTCCAATCATTTTGTTATGTTTACAGGAGCTTTCTTCTCGGAAGTTCCAGGAAATGAAAATCTGAATTTATATCATCAGTTCTTGAGTCAAAAAATTATCAGTAAAGATGTAAATAATATCAATAATTTATTCTATCTCAATACATTAAACGATAACTTTGTCAATATCGCCTGTGAAATTGTGCGCAGTGTTTATGCACCAGATACTTTAAAGACACGTGAAGGTGGAGAGACACCACTTTCTGTTTTCTTTGAACCGGATATTGTGATGTTTACCAAACCTAAAATTATTTTTAAGAACAGTGAATTTCCTGTTCAACGCAACGATAATCGTGTGAAAGTCAGCACATTATTGAAACGTTCTGATTTTACTTCCAAGAGTTTTATTATTATTCCTTCCCCAACATTATTTGATAAGTTCCCATCAAGTGAGGATACAAATGTCAATAAAACCGAACAATATTTTTCATTTTCATTTAATCCTTCCGTTGTCCGAGAAATTAAAAGACCCAGTAAATCGGATATTCTATGTCCAAAAGAACAGATTTGTAGTGGATTCCAGGGTGGATACAAATTGGTTCAGTTTCCAGACGATAGACGTATTGATAATCCTGGAGTCTATTTACTCTATAAGAATACCGATAAAATGCCATTTTTAAAAGACGCAGGAAGTAAATTAAGTCCTGAGGAATTGCGCACTCTAGAAGAAAAGAAAGGTTTACCACCACCACCTCCTCCACCGCCTGCGAAAACCGGTCCTGATATTCTTCCACTGACGGAAGAAAAAGAAGAAGTCACTAAAAAAGGAAGCCTCGTTCTTCCTGCAGCATCTTCTGTAGAAGTCAAAGAAGAGCCCTTTGTAGCTTCCACAAAAGCCGTCAAAGCCGAGGAACGCGTGATCACTGTCCAATACGAAGAATTTCGTATACGTATTCCCTATGAAAAAGGTGTGCGTGAAGACTGGAATAGTGCTGTTTTCTCCAAGAATGAAGTGGAGCTGTTAAACGCGTTACAATTTACGCCCTCTTTGTTGGGGGATGCGATAGGAAAAGGGGAATGGAAACAGCGTCTGGCGGAATTTTTAGAAAGCTTAGTTGTGACTGATTGTTTTAAACATTCCACTCTTCTTACCAAACTAGAGTGCTCTAATGGTCAAGAATTTATGAAAAGAATTTATTTAGAACTCTACAATCGTTTACTGTCCAAACTTTACGATGAATCAGGAGTTCCCAAACCTGCGACGTTTGCGAGTCTTCTTGCCTTACTCCAAAAGATCCAATTTTTGGGTCCAACAACAGGAATGTTGACGATTTCCAAAAATGATTTCTCAGGAGATTTATTGAATCGCTTTCAACTCATTCAGAAAAATGCGAAAACAGGCGAGTATGTGACTGATTTTGCGGAGATGTCCCAAGCCACGCGAGATATCTTAGCCAAGATGAAACTTTACCGCTATAAAGATATGAATTATGATCAAATTACAAAACTTATTTTGACGAAAATGGGACAAGCTCCACCACCTCCACCTTCTCCACCGCAACCTCCTTTGAATCTTGCACAACTCTATTCCAATATTCAGGTGCCCAAAGATTTGTTTACAAAGATTACTGTATCAGGAGATGGTCTTTGTTTTTACCGCGCTATCTTAAAAAGTTTGGATCCTAATGCGCAACCGGATAGTGCAGGATATATTCCTGATGTAGATACAAGTATTCAATTCATTGAACAGATTCGTGATGAATTAAGCAGCGGCAGAATAGAATATAAGGAGAGGGACATTAGAACAGGAAATGTTCTGAGAAGTATGCCGATTGCGCAGCATTTCAACGAAACGTTTGCTGCGAAACCCAATGAACCTGAAGTTTTGGAACTAAAAGGGGCTTTAATCTCGTGTCCACCAGACCGTATTCGCCGTGGAACATTCTGTTATAAATTTACCTTTGCGAATTTTTTAAAGATTATGGCCGATAAAACCAATACTCCTTGGGCCGAAGTAAATGATGCGGCGATTGGAGAGGCCGCAGCGAAACTCAAAAATGTCTTAATTCTGCTGTATGATGAAATGGCAGATACCAACAACTACGTTTTACAGGGTGTTTATAATCGTGACGCCTTTAAAGGACCCACCATTCCTTTCTCACAAGTTGTCTTTTTAGTTTGGACAATGCGTGACCATTATGATGTTTTACGTTTGAAGCCTGGAAAAACGTTCCCTGCGGCACAAGCGGGTGGTGGTGATGAGATCATAGATCTTGGTGATCCTATTCAAGATGGCGGTGAGATTCTTGATCTAGGCGAACCTGTTAAACGCAAATATAGAAAAGAAACACGACGCAACAGAAAAGTCTCTAGACACTTCAGTAGAAGGCATGCCGCCCCAGCCCGTGGAAATCACCAATAAACAGGAGTTCCAAGGAGATATTCTTGGTCTTACTACAAAAATATATATGGATCCTAAAACCAAAGAATACCGATTTGATTATGCGGA
>JACCDO010597576.1_pt1 | contig 10073 bp, 11 predicted proteins | sample 7446101 | NCBI WGS metagenome assembly JACCDO01 (sample SAMN15323440, study PRJNA562643) | freshwater metagenome | isolation source: river surface water | place: USA:Blue River Watershed | collected 2017-08-16
AAATTTATACTTTGTATATACATGTACATTTACTCCAAATAGTTCCTTAAAAGCATAAGCCTCAATCATTGAACCCCATCGCGTGGGAATAGATATCTTCTTTTTACTTTTTTTATTACTATCTGTAGTATCATTTACTATATAATCAGGGTCACCAGCATAAATAGCATAATATTTACTATAATCTTCAATTGATTCTATATAAGGATCATGAGAAATAAGTACCATATCACGGACTAATATATTATCACATTCAACCATTGGTTTATCAAGATGACTCATAATCCATGAACGTAAAAGCTCTTGAAGACGACGTGTTACAATAGTTTCATCAAATGTTGTATTATTATTTTTTGAATAATATTCTTTAATTAATTGTTGAAAATGTATATTATTTTTAATAAAATAAGTATCTTTATTGTCAAATAAAAATTTTACCATAGCATTATACATACAAGAACCATCTTCATTGGTTTTCGTTTCAATATAATCATTTACGTTAATACTTTCCGCCAAAAATTCATTTAATATATTGTCATAAATAATATTATATTCTTCAATAGAAGGATAATGAGATTTACAACAACAATAATTAGAATTTTTTACTTTACTTTTTTTACAATTTATATATTCACAAATTGGATTCATTTTAAATAAAATTGTTTATATTTTATATTTTAAAAAAGAGTTTTAATTTTATATTATTTTATAAAATCATTTTTTTATAAAATTATTTACGTTAGTATTTTGTTAAAAATATATAAATATAAAATATAAAAATAAAAAATATAAAATGGATACTTTAGAAATAGTAGATTTTCCAAGCAAAATTAGATTTAATAATATGGATGGTACATTCGTATCAGAAAATAATAAAGAATTTCTAAAAAAAGTTTGTAATATTGATACAAATGATTATGAATATTCATATACTTTAAATGATAAATGGGCTGGTTCTTATTTATTTATTAAAGATAAAGATTATAGATTTATAAAATGTGGTTCAGGTAGACCTATTGTTAGTGACCGTACTGGTAAACTTGATTTATAAATAATTATTCAACATCATCTAAATTTGATTCATCTTCTTTACTTTCCTCTTCTTCTTCAATATGTGCTTTACCTACTCCTAATTCCATACGACATACTGGACATTTTTTACTTTCTTTTAATAACCACGGTTTTAAACATTCATCATGAATCACATGTTTACATTTTGTTATTTTTACAACGTCATCTTCTTTAAAATCATCATTACAAATAATACACATTTTTGAAGATTCCTCTTCTTTAGTACAACATTCACAATATTTTTTTGTTTCAATATTATTATACTCTTCTTCTGTTAATGTTACTTTAACATCATTCATATTTGTTGAACTAAATGGTCCAAGCGTTCCATTAAATATATTTCTTAAATTATTACTAAATTGATATCTCATTCTAAATGAATGATTAAAATCAAATAAATTATTATTCATACTATTTATAATAATTGGACTATTATTATATGGACTATTTAGCATTCCAAATAATTGAGAAACATGTGTTGGTAAGTTTGGTAAATTTTCATTTCTATATTCATTTGAAGAATACATAAATACATTTGCTTCGTCTTCTATTTCGTTAATCTCCTCTTCTTCATCTTCTATTTCATTATTATTTTCAAATTCTTGGGCTAATTGTCTCATTAGTGTATTTATTAAATTATTTTCAATAGAAGTTAATGGACTCCTTATATTTTCTCTTTCTTCCATTTCATTATTATTTTCAATATTATTATTTTCAATATTATTTTCAATATTATTTTCAATATTATTTTCAATATTCGTTTCATTATTATTTTCAATATTTGTTTCATTATTATTTTCAATATTTGTTTCATTATTATTTTCAATATTTGATGTACTATCATTTTGAGAAATATTATTTGTTTGACTTCTTATCATTCTATTTAAACTCATTGGTATTGAAGGTAATATTGAAGTAATGGGTATTACATTAATTTGTGAAGGAGTATTTAGTAAATTCATAATATGAAGTGGTGTATTTCTAATATTATTATTTTGTTGAATCATTGATTCAAAATATGAATCATATTCATCTTCACTCTTTTTTGTTAGATATTTATTATAATTTTCAATATATTTATTATTTTTAATTACATTTCCATTTTCATCTCTATGTCGGTCTTCAATTTCAAAATATTCAATATTTTCAAGACTTATATTATGATTTTTTAATACTATATCAAAATAACGCGTATATGATGTATCTAATAAATCATCTCCAGTACTTTCAGTATCATTTCCAAAGTAAATAATACCATTTTTATGTACTAATTTTGTATATTCAATATTATAAATCATTAATGAAAATTTATTAAGTATTTCATCTTGAATATATCCAATGCGTTTGTGAGTATCATTTATTTCTATATTTTGTGTTTGATCTAAATATTTAATTTGAATAATCATTTTTTAAAGTAATTACTTTTATTAAAATTTGTATATACTTTTTCTACTAATTAATATATACTTTTCTTTTTAATATAAAAAAATAAAATCATTTATTTTATTTTATTTAAAAATTTTATTTTATAAAAAATTTAATTTACATGATTGATTAATTAAATCAAATCATTTAAATCATTACTAAATCTACACTCTTGACTCATATCACTATTTGGTGAAAATGTTGTTTTAATTACAAAATATGGGTCTACTCCATTTTTTGAAAATAAATCACTTGGATTGGGTGCTCCAAAATTTGATACATCATTACATTTCATTTGAACTTCTCCATCTAAACAATCTTCACAATTTCCTCCAGTAATACTCTTTTTATAACATTTTTTAGGATTTGATCTATGACACGCATTACAAGCATCTAAATTTCGCTTTTGTTCATACATTATTTTACAATCTTTTTCTCCACATTTTTCATTACAATCTTCGCGTTGAACATTTGATGGTTTAATTTCCATTTTTGTTAAAACTCCGCGCTCTAAATTTTTAAATAATAAATCTTTATATTGAATTGGATTAGATATTTCCTTAATATTGTTAATACTTTCTTCTTCATTTAAAAAATATTCTTTTGATTTATTTAATAAAATATATACACATAATAATATGATAATAAATAAAATAAATAATATTATTTTATAATTTTTTTTTATTTTATCTTTATTTTTTATAAAAAAATACATTTTACTATTTTACTATTTTATATAATATTTTCTAAAAAATATATATTTTTAACTAATTAATTCTTTCTATTTCCGTTTTTGTTATTTTAACTAATTTTAATCTTTTATGATATGAATAAAAAATCATTAGTACTAAAAATAATATAATAAATAATATTACATATAAATATTTATCCATTTTTATATTCTATTATTAAATAATAATTATTATTTAATATATTTATTTATTATTTTTATTTATTATTTTTATTATTTATTTTTATTATTTATTTTTATTATTTATTTTTATTAATTAATCGCTTTTAACATTGTTTGATGATTTTCTTCCACAATAATTTTTATTTAAATAAAAATAGATAAAATAAAATGGTCCAAAGAAGATTGCTAATACTAATCCAATTATCTTTTCAGTAATTGACCCAGAAAACCCAAAACAAAATAATGAAATAATAAAAGCAATAGTACCTACTATTACCCATACTAATAAAAATATTCCTACACCTACTAATGTATTTGTTGTACTTTTACTTACTTTAATATCAGTATTTTTTGTAGTATTTGTACTATTTGTAGTATTTGTACTACTACTTGATGATTGACTATTTTCCATAGTTTCAACATTACGTTCTGTACTATTATCTTCTAATTCATTTCCCATATTATTGAGATTATCATTTGTTTCAACAGATGTAATATCAAACATTTGATTTACATTTGCTGTTAAACTATTGTCTATTTCAGCATTGTCTAAAGGTGCTAATTCTGAACCGTCATATCCGTCAATATCCATTTTTTTTGTGATTTATATAAAATTATATAATATTTATTTTTTTTTAATTATACTAAATTATTAAATTAATTATTTAATTATTAAATTATTAAATTATATTAAATTATATTAAATTATATTAAATTATTTTTTTTTATAAATAATTTAAAAATATATTGTTTTACTAAATATAATTCATCTTCATTTAAATCTAAATTTTTTAAATAATTTTCTAAATTAAACTTATTTAATATACTATTTTCAGCAATATATGTACAATTATAATCTTTATAATCTATTACACATTTTTTTATTATATGTCTCTCATTTACATCATTACTATTCATAATCCTTATAATTTTACAATTTATTGTATCATTTATAATATTATATCCAGATGATTCCAATAATTTATTAAATAAAATTTCAAAATTAGTTTCATAAAAATCTAATTTATTATATATTTCACGATTATTATTAAAATCAATATTTAAACTTGGTTTAAAAATATATAAATCTTGTAAATGTGAATACAATAAATTATTAAAATTAGCTTCTTTAAATAATGAACCATCTAATCGTCTTTCAATTCGCGATATAGCATATATATAATTATCTTCTAATAATTTAAGTTGAATATTTTTAATTTCATTTTGATTCGGAATTAATATATCACTTCTACATAAATATATAATATCTCCTATATAATTTGTATTTATATAATCAATTACTTTATTTATTTTTAAAACATATGGATTTATATCATCATTTTGAATAAAAATAATTTCTTTTTCACTTAATTCATTCTTGAAATAATTCTTTAATAATTCAGTATGATTATGATTAAATATGATATATTTATTAAATAAATTATTTTTACAATTTTCAATTATACATTTTATTTGAATTTCATTTGTTATATCATTTTCTGTATGTACATAAAATGTAATATATACATGATTCATTTTAAAATTACTTTCTTTACTTAATTGTATATTTATATTTTTTTTAATATTTTTTTTTTCTTCTTTACTTTCTTCTTTATTTATACTTTTTTCTTTTTTATTTTCTTCTTTATTTTCTTCTTTATTTTCTTCTTTATTTTTATTACTTTCTTCTTTATTTACTTTTTTAATAAGTTTTATTTTTTTTATTTCTTGGTTTACATTTGATTGATTTTTATTTTCTTCTTTTACATTATTATATTTATTTGTAAAATTTAAAAAAATATTATTTAATTCATCATTTCCATTTATAGTACCATAATAATTAATAAAATGTATTTGATTAAATATATGTTTTTTATCATTATTTAAATCCTTTAATACATTCATTAATGCTTTATATTTATCCATATTTTTATATAAAATATATTTATTATATGATACAATTTCCTCAATATTTTTTGTAAAAAAATCATCTTTGTATTTTAAAAAATAAAAAATACAAAAAGAATTTTTTAATAATTCTTTAATATTATTACCACTATAAATATCAACTCTTCCTGATACCAACATTTCTAATATTGTTTCACTACTACATAATATATTATGCGCATTTTTATCATTATTATTATTTACGAAAATTAATGAAAAAAGTTTATTTTCTAATATATCTTTAATTATATATTCATAATGTATTAACTTATTTTCACTTATTTCATCATATATTACAATATAATTTATATTTTCATCCATTTTTATTAATTTAATATTCATTATATTATATTTCTTTATACCAATTTTATATTTTTATATTTATTTGTTTCATATTAATTTATTAATATTTTTAATATTTTTTTAATATTTTTAATATTTTTTTAATATTTTTAATATTTATTATATTTTTATAAAATATGTCAATATAAAGGAGTTCTACTATTTAATAGTAGAAAGAGCATATTTTCTCATTACATTACATTACTTTATAACCACTTAAAAAATGGAAAACAAACAACCTAAAGCCAGCGCATACAATCAACTTGCTAAAATTGTTGATGATATTAAGCAAGAAAAGATTTCTGTCAAACAAGCTATGACCAAACTTCAAATTAAGGATGGTCCTCCTAAACCTTATGCCAAAGTAAGTCGCAGTGGTGCTGTTGCGCTCTTTGGTATTTCAAAAGACCCTATTGTTCTTTATGAATCACAATGGAATCGTCTTATCAAAACAGTAAATAGTGGTTATCTTACTAAATATATGGAATATAACAAAGACCGCATTAGTCACGGAAGACCTCGTAAACCCACTACCACTTCTGGTGTTGATTCAGTAGTTGATGCTTCAGTAAGTGTTGAAGAAGTTAAAAGTGATTAAAATAAAAAACCTCTTGAACACAAAGTGTTAAAAGAATAAACTTCTAGTTATTAAAATAATTTTTTAATATAAAAATGAGTATAAAGAGATTTATAGAATAAATAATATAAAAAAGATTTTTATATTATTTAATTAAGAAATGGTAAAACGTAAATTTGACGAATTAAAATATAATAGTACTGAAGTTATTTATAATAATAAAGATAATAAAGAGAATGAAAAAAATGAAGAAAATGAATTTTATTATAAAATAAAAAATATAAAAAATGAATTTGATTCAAATTTTTTTGAAGAAGCTTCAAAAGCTTGGAATTCCAATAAAATAAAAAAAGAAAATGTTACTTATGTATATAAATGTACATTTCGTAATCATAAAAAAGTACGTTGTAATCGCGAATTATATGAATATGAATTAAGATCTAAAAATAAACCATTAAAAGAAAATTGTAATCATTTTTGTAAATTACATATAAATAAAAAATATAATCCAGAAATTCATACTTTTTGTTAACAAATATATTTTTAATTTATTTTATAAAAATGAATATAAAAGAAATGACAATGAAATATATTAAAATGATATAAAATGAATTTATTTACATTTGATTTATATAAAAATAAAGAAGAAGAAGATTATAAAAAACTTTTAATTCATAATGAATTACGTGATTTAATTAAAACAAGTAATTCATTTACATATTATCATATTTATAATTTTTATATATTAAATATTGATTATCTTTCTATTGAAGATTTATTTAAAAATATGATATTTTTTGGAAATATTGATGGTTTAGACTATTTAACAAAATCATTTCATCAAAATAAAGAAATAAATGGATTGGATTTATTTTCATCTTTTTATTCATATTTACTAAATAGCATTACAAATATTAATAATATACCAATGTATCAATATATTTTAGAAACATTTCCACATATAAAACCAACTTTTTATGATATTATATTAGCCATAAATTATGGAAATATAGATATATTACATTTTTTTATAAATAATTTTAACATAGTTGAACCCAATGATGATGAAATAAAAAATTTTGATATAAAAGATTTTTTAGAAAAAGTAAAAGAAAAGAAAAATGTATCTTATATACGAATTGTTTTTGATATTATTCAATCATCCAATTTTTTACAAAATATAATTATAAAAGATATTGGGAAAAATATTGATTTTACTTTTATTTCTAAAAAATATTTTATTGAAGCTATTATGAAAAGTATGATTGATAACAGCGATATAAATTATTCATTATATCGGAATATTAGCTACTCTTATAACGCTTAATAAATATAATTTTATAATTCATTTTTTATATATAAATAAATATTTTTATTTATATATATTTTTATAAGTGGAAGTTCATTCATTTAACATGTTAAACACGTTAAGAAGGAAACCATGACACTTCGTGTTCAAGAGGTTTCTTATTTTAGAAGTCATCAGAAATTTCATATACATCACTATTTTCATTAACATTTGACTTTACATATTCTCCTACACGCACTTCAAAGAAATTAGATTTAGGACGAAGTGAAATTAATTCCATCCAATCAAACGGATTTTCTACTCTATAAAACTTTTCATATCCCAGTTGAACTAGTAATCTATCTGCTACAAATTCAATATATTGACACATTGAATCAGCATTCATTCCAAGAAGACGTACTGGAATTGAATCACATACAAACTCTTTTTCAATATCAACTGCTCCACGAATCATAGTATGAATTTGTGATTCTGGAATGCGATTTTGAATCTTTGAATAAAGAAGTGTCGCAAATTCACAATGTAATCCTTCATCTTTACTAATGAGTTCATTGCTAAATGTAAGCCCAGGCATTAAACCACGCTTTTTAAGCCAATAAATAGCACAGAAACTACCTGAAAAGAAAATACCTTCAACAATCGCAAAACCAACAAGTCGTGTAGCAAATGATACATCCTTATTTTCAATCCATTGTTGAGCCCATTGCGCTTTTTGTGATACACACGGAATAGTTTGAATTGAATTTAAAATACGATGTTTCTCTTCTTTGTCTCGCACATATGTATCAATAAGAAGCGAATATGTAAGTGAATGAACGGCTTCATTATAAATTTGATATGAATAAAAATTGCGGATTTCAGGAATTTCAATTTCACGAAGAAAACGTTGAGCAAGATTTTCCATTACAATACCATCACTTCCAGCAAAAAATCCAATTACATTTTTAATAAAATTTTGCTCATTTTCATTTAATTGCTCCCAATCACTCATATCTTTGGCTAAATCAATTTCATCCGCACGCCAAAAGGTTGATTCCGCTTTTTTATACATTTCAAAAATATCATGATGAACAATTGGGAAAAGGACATAACGAGATTCGTTTTTTTGAAGAAGCATTTCAGTAGCATCGTGCTCTTTACCGTGTACTTCAGAAATAGTGAAAGAAGACATTTTTATTTTAAAATTAGATTCTTCTATTATTTACTTATATTTTAGTTTTTTATATTTATTTTTAGAGAAAAATAAAAATCACTTTTTTATTTTTTTTAATTTTATTTTATTTTTTAAATTATATAAAAATTGATTTACTTATAATATAAAAAACATTATTTTAATAAATATATAAATATATAAATATATAAATATATAATAAATAATGAATAAAAAAGAAGAATTTAATAAATTATTATCATCTTTTAGAGATGTATATTACGAATATTTTCAAATTTTTAATTCTAAAAAAAAACCACAACAAGAACACATTATTAATCCCAAAGAACTTCGTATTAATTTTTCTATAATTAATAATAATGATTTAATATTATTTTATGAAAAAATAACAAATTTTTTTAATATATTAAAAACAGTACAAAATAATTATATTCTTATTCAAGGTCTTTTAGATAATAAATATAATGATTTAATACAAGTTAAATATTTTCTTATTCATTTAAAAAGTAAAAAATCACGTTCCTTTCATGATAAAATTTTTAACAATATTTTAAAAATGAATAAGCATGTTCCCTTAGGAGTTACACGTATTTTTGGTGAATTTGTTAAAGGTATTACTTTTTTTAGTAACCAAGATGAACATAAAGAAAGTATTCCTATATATCATCGTGCTGCCAGTTGTGGAGATTCATCCAATGATTTTAGAAAAAGATTTTTACAATGTTATGGAGATAATTCATACAATGTTATCAAAGAAAAAAAAGAACATATATATAGATGTTATCTTGAAAGATTAATTTTTGATAATATGTTTATACAAGCATTCACATATCAATCTAAAGTTCCAATTGAACAGAATAAAGGTCATAAATTTCAATTAACAGAAAGAGGACATAATTTTAACAGTTGTTTTTTAGGAATAAAAATAGATATTAAAATAGATTATAAAAATAATTATCCTATCGTACTATATGTATATTTTCGTAATACTAATGGTAATATAATAAAAAGTGAAGAATTTAAGCGAATTTTACATTACGATGATATATATGAAAGATGGTATTATGATGAAGATGTTTTTTATACAAGAAATGATGAAAATGGAACATACACTGATATACAAGAATTTTCTCCAAAAATTTATACATTAGAAGAACTTAATGATTTAAGCGAACTTAACAATTTAATATAATTTTTCTTTTATAAAGAAAACTTTTCAATAAAAGTATCTATATTTGGACTTAATATATATTCTAAATTTTCATTTATCTTTTCATCATCCCAATCCCACCACTTTATATTTAATAACTTTTCAATT
>JACCDO010798606.1_pt1 | contig 10072 bp, 5 predicted proteins | sample 7446101 | NCBI WGS metagenome assembly JACCDO01 (sample SAMN15323440, study PRJNA562643) | freshwater metagenome | isolation source: river surface water | place: USA:Blue River Watershed | collected 2017-08-16
ATAATGAATGTTTATGTAGCGAAAGTGAATGGTTTACGTAAATATAAAAGTAAGATAAAGAAAGTAGTAAAAAATCATAATAATTAGTTATATAATTTTATATAAAAGTATACAAAATTATATATTTTATACATACCGAATGATTCATTAATACAAGTCTGTTTAATATTAAATGTTAATACTAATTGGATATCAGAGGTTCTAAAAAGGAATATAAATTATCACATTAAACATGGTAAAATAAATACTGATATTTTTAATTATAAATCTCATAAATTAATAAGAAATAAAATTTAATTTATTATAATAATATAAATGAACAGTAAGAAGTTATTTCTATTATTTTGTATACCGACTCGTATAGCTTTAGCATTATTAGCTTATAAATTAGATGATAAATATCTTAGAATGTTTGGTTTATTATTATTAATTATTGCTATCTCATTTTTGATTCTTTATTTTTTTAATTTAAGATTAAATGCATTTGAAGCTGGTGGAAAAACTTGGTGGAAAAAATATAGAATCATTCATGGTCTATTATATTTAATTGCTGCCATTTTTGCTATTCAACGTATAAGATTAGCACATTATCCATTATTACTTGATGTTCTTATTGGATTAACTTTATTTGTTATTCGATATTTATAATAATATAGTCACCTATTTCAATATCAATAATAATATAATCCATAATTTATATTATTATTAATTAATGATTTTTTATATTAGTTAGCTAATTTAATAAGACGATATTCACAAACTTGTAATATTTGAATTAGATGTTCTAAGAATTCTAAGAATGGTGTATTAATACTCATAGTATATGTATTATGTAATTCAATTAACATATGTAATAGAATATTGACATCACGAGATTTTTTAAATGATTCAATTGTAAATGCTTCCATTATAATATCATTATCTATTTTAGATATCATTGATGCTAAATTGTTAGCTTCCTCTTTTGTAAAACCAATTGTTTCTGCTAAGATTTTTATAACTGGTTCAATATATTGTGATCTAAATATTACATTACCTGATTCTCGTTTCTTACAAATTGATCTCTCTCTATTCTCATCCATATCTATATTCATGTTAGAATGATGTCTTAATAATGCTGAATGTAATATCTTTTTTGTATCATCTTCAAAATATAATGTTTTAAATATAACTCCCAATGATAATGCAATCGCTAAACGATCTGATATCATCGATCCAGCTAATTCATTAACTTCATCTATAATAAAATCAGATGGATATGAAATAGATGATATATGTGAATAATGAGCTTGATGTGCATTATATATACCCCAATAGATAACATGTGCTTGATTATCTTTACCTCTTCTACCACATCTACCAGCCATTTGAATCATTTTTCCAGGATTGATAGAAGTGAAACCATTAGAACTTTTAATAACAACGGATCGTAAAGGATAATTAATACCCATAGACATACTTTCGGAAGCGAATACGATACCCATATTCTTAGTTCTTAAATTTTCAAGAATAATATTTTGAATAACAAAAGGTAAAGATGGATTAATAATTGAAATACCAAATTCCAGACCACGCATAATAACATCAATAATTCCATCAATATCTTTTGGTAGAATATGTTGTGCTTCAGCTAATAAAATCATTTTCTTTCTCATTTTCCAATTTTCTTCATTAGTTCCAGGTTCTCTAATTGCTTTTAATTGTTCCATTCCACATGATGTATTAGAAAAACGATAATGACTACCTTTATTGTATAATAATGGTGTGATCATTTCTGTTTGATCAGATTCCATATCTTCGAACTGTTGAATAATAGCTAACATATCTACATGAGATCTATTAAAAACTAAATTAGTATATTGATTATCTGTTATCTCTAATAATTTATTGTAGATATTAGATGATATATTCTTTTTTGATATTATACATTGACATTTACTATTATCTTCATTATTTAATTTATCAATACTTCTTAACAATACCGTTTTACTATCATTTAATATCAATTCAATTGTTTTAATACGTTGATTTCTAATTGATCGCATTTCTGATTCTCTCTTTGAATTACCTTTTTTGCCATCTTTAATTCTAGAAGCATCACAATTATCAATATCTGGAATACCATCTAATTTACTATTTCTTTCATCATTAAATTTCCCAATAATATTATTAATTCTTGATATCATATTTAGATAATCAGCATAATCATAACTTTCAGTATCTTCTATATAATTAATTAAATCAACATAAGATTTCCAAGCAATATCATCTGTATTATCAAAGATAATAGTTGGTGTCATCTCTTTTTCACGCATTTGAATTAATAATTTAAATAAATTTTTAGCATTAATTATTATTTCATCATCATTAATATTTTTATTGATTTCTAATCCATTTATATCTCTTATTAATGGTTGAATAGTTTGATTATTAACAAAACGATACTCATATAATGGGATTGCACGATCATGATATTTCACTAAATGTATATCTTCTATTGTTATCTTATTTTCACGACAATGATTCATCTGATTTACTATAAATTGACGCATACCATCCTCATTTTCTATAGTCGCTGATGCTGCTATTACTTGATCCTTACATCTAGCAATTAATCGTGCATAAGAACTGGCTCTAATAATATCAGATTTATTATCTTTTTCACAATAAAGTTTAGACGCAACATGAATTTCATCAAATATTCCAACATGAAAATGTTTTTTAGTTGTAACAAAATAATTTAATAATTCAGATGCTGTTCCAATATATATATTAGCATCTTTAGGTATACATATTAATTCAGTTGTAATAATAGCAATAATTCTTTTACTAAATGTTGCTTTCACATTGGCATATGTCTGATATGCTAAATGAAATGTTGGAGAAACATATACCATATTCTTATTATTATTCATATTGATTATATTATCTAATCCTTTCATCATTACATATGTTTTCCCTCCTGATGTTGGACCTATTATTAAACATGACTCATTTTTACGGATATGATTAATTGCATCAATTTGCCATGAATCTAATACAAATGTATTTGAACTTATTAAATTTAATATATTATTCTTCTTATTATTCTCTTTCTCTTTTAGATAAGTATTATAAATTTGTTGATACTGAATTTTCTGAACATTATTTAATACCATCATTACATTGTCTTTTGGTATTTCCACTATTCCTATATCATTACCTTTCTTCCATGTCGGTTTCTTATACTTCATTCCATTCTTTATATTCTTCTCCTGTTGAATATAATGTTCCCATACTTTGATCTTATTCATCTTATCCTCCATATCTACACCTATCTGTAAATTTGATGCTTCTCCAGCTTTTATTATTAAATCTGCAATCATATTATCATCAGGATTAATTGTCGCTAAAAATTTATAGTTATGTGTTTTTTTATTAGTATTAAGATCATTAATAAATTTTTCTTCATATGAACAGAAAGTGATTTCTTTAGATAATTTGTTAATTTCCATCAATTCTTTTTCTTTTAATCGTTCATTCTCTTTTTGTCTTCTTAAAATATCCATTTCTTCTTTTCTTATTCTTGCTTCTTCTTGTTCTCTCTGTAAAACAGCTTCATTCTCTCGTTTCTGACGTTCTCTGAGAGTTCTTAATGTTCTGATAAATATTGGAAATTCCATATTTTTACTCATTGTATAATCACGATATTTTTCAGCACGACTAATTGAATCTGCTAATGTTTCTGATTGATTTACATGAAAAGCAATCTTACTTAAAAATTCATCCCACCAATTATCACAATATATCAGTTTCATTAAATTATCTATCAAAATTTGATCAATCATTTTATTATTATTAACTAATAATGTTATTAAATTATTAAACATATCAATCCCATCAGACCAATAAAACGCAACATTTGATGAAAATTCATTTTTATCAATCATTTCTTTTGTCATATGATTATATTTTTTTATGTCATCATTTTTTACAATAATGATCTCAAATTTATTATTATATATTAACATTGGAATACTTTTTGGTAGATCATTAATACATGCATCTAATGTGACATTAAATGGACTAAATTTATGATTCTTCTTACACTTAATACAAGTTATGTTCACATTAATATCCAATTTTGATTTAACTCCTAATTCAACTTTTGGTTCAATTTTTGATTCATTTATAATTGAACTTTTAGTTAATGATCTCGGGATATAAATATTAGACTTACTCATATAATATTATAAATTATATTATTTCTATCTAATTGTGATTTTTTTATATATCATTAAAAAATTTGAATATCTTATTTATAAATAATATTACTTAAATAATCAAGTAATCTATATAATATTAAGAATGGAAAACGAATTTATTGAGGATTCAAATATGAAACAATCATTTAACGCTTTTATGACTACCGCATTTACTGATCCTCCTAATGATCATCTTAATGATTCTCCTAATGATATCCTTGAAATGATTAATAGTGAATTATCTCCTAATAATGTTCCAAATACTGATATTCAAATTACTGATGTTCCAAATACTGATGTTCAAATTACTGATATTCAAATTACTGATGTTCCAAATACTGATGTTCCAAATACTGATGTTCCAAATACTGATGTTCAAATTACTGATGTTCCAAATACTGATGTTCCAAATACTGATGTTCCTAAAATGATTGATAATGAATTATTTATTGAAAACTCTAATAACATTGAAAATAAATATGATGTTCAAATTAAAGAAATTATGGAATTATTAGAAACAAATCCTAATGATTATGAAAGTTATACTGATGATGATGTTTCAGAAATTGTATTAACTGATACTGATTGTGAAGATATTTCAGAAAGTGATCTTGATATTGATGAAACAAAAAATGATAAATTAGAATTGATTAAAGCATTTAATGATGAAAATATGGATGAAGAAGTAAAAGAGGAAGAAGTAAAAGAGGAAGAAGTAAAAGAAGTACCGAGAAAATCAATTTTTGATATTTTAAAGATGACACCAGGATATAGGAAAGATTTTAAGATATTAACAGATGAAGAGAAACCAGATGGAATTGTTGGATTATTAAATCTAGGGAATACATGTTATATGAATTCTGTATTACAATGTTTGTCAAAGATAATTGAGTTTAAAGAATTAATGTTAGATCCAAATTTGATAAGAGATTTATATCCAAATGTAATAAAGAAGATAAGTGATGAAAATAAGAAGAATTATTCAGTGATTTTAACAAATACTCAAAAAACATTAGCATATCAGATGTATAAATTGATGAATGTGATCTGGGGAAATAAAACAAAACACATTCGTCCAGTAAATTTCATAAAAATTTTTTCAAAGAAGATAGTTGGTTTTCAAGTAACTGAACAACAGGATGCACAAGAAGCACTAATCTGTATTTTGGATACAATTCATACAGAGTTAGAATCAAATGTTGATATTAATTATAATTTTTTCAGTCCAGAATATTTAAAATATTTTGAACAAATTGAAGAACGAAAGTTATCTGATATTGATTGTTGCAAGTTAGAAAATCAATATGAAAATATTTGGGAACTATTATCTGTTAAACGAACATTGGATCAATATAATAAAAAATCATATTCATTAATTACACAATTATTTCAGAATTTAATATCATCAAAGTTAGAATGTCCTAAATGTAATTATCATTCTTATAACTTTGATCCAATGATTAATATTCAAGTATCTATCCCAAAGAATAAAGAGATTGATATGACTGAAATTAATGATAAAGTTAATAAAATTCCAAATATTACTGATATTCAAAGAGAAAGAATTAAACAACATCTAATTTCTAATAAACTTCAATCTGAATCATACACATTAGATGAATGTTTTCAGAATTTAACACATATTGAAACATTAGATGATAGTAATTTATGGTTATGTCCTCATTGTGATGTAAAAGTTAATGCTTATAAACAGATAAATATTTGGATACCATCACCAATAATGATAATCCATATTAAACGATTTATCCATGAATATTCAAATAATAGATATACATCACATAAACTAAATAATACTATTAATTATCCAATTAATGACTTTAATATTAATCCTTATATGAGTGAATATCCTAGTAAATTAGGAAATTTCACTTATGACTTATTTGGAGTTGTCAATCATACAGGTCATATTAATGGGGGACATTATTATGCATTCGCAAAATCTCAAACAGATAATAAATGGTATTGTATGGATGATGATACAATAACATTAATTGATGATGATAAATTGGTATCATCAAATGCATATCTTCTATTCTACAAATTAAAGAGTAATTAAAGAGTAATTAAAGACGATTTTAATTTATTAACTTATTATGAATATAATAAGTTAACAGGCTAAAGAGTAATTAAACCAAAATTAATTTATTAAGTTATATTAATATAATAAGTTAATGTCCAATCAATTAATATTAGATAATTTCAAGAAACTAATAAAGTTAATTGAGATTGAAACAAATAATATAGATGATAAGAAATTGATTTTAATTAATAGATTTAGAATATCAAATTTGAAGAAAGTATATAAGATTATTTCAAAGATGGAAGAGAAGATATTAGATGGAAATAAATTAAAGGATATCAAAGGGATTGGGAAAGGAACAATTGATAGAATTAATGAAATATTAGAAACTGGTAAGTTAAAAGAATTAAAAGATTATGATAATATTGTTAATAAATCTGCTAAACAAGAAAATATAATTGATGATTTAATGAAGATAATAGGGATTGGTAGAATTCAGGCTTTGCATTTAATATCTGAATATAATGTTAAATCAGCAAATGAATTAAAACAATTATCTGATTCTGGTAAGATACAATTATCTGATAAAATTAAAATTGGATTGAAATATTTAGGTAAATTTGAAGGTTCTATTCCACGTAAGGAAATTGATTTAATATATGATTATTTACAAATAATGACCGATAGATTTAATAATTCATTTTTTATTACTATTTGTGGATCATATCGTCGAGGATTATCACATTCTTCTGACGTCGACATATTATTATGTAGTTTTGATTTACTAACGATGGATGATATAGTAATGAGTGATATTTTATCGGATTATGTTAAATATCTTCATCAAATTAACTTTTTAATAGATGACATAACGGATAAAAATATAAAAACAAAATATATGGGATTTGGTAGATTGAATGATAAAACAAAAATCAGAAGAGTAGATATTCGTTTAATCCCGATGATAAGTTATTTTCCAGCTTTATTATATTTTACTGGATCATATGAGTTTAATCAAGAGATGAGAGCAAAAGCGAAAAAACTTGGTTATAAATTAAATGAATATGGATTATATGATAATGAAACAAATGAGAATATCATAATATTATCAGAACAGGAAATGTTTCAAATATTAAATATGAAATATTTATCACCTAATGAAAGATAATATAAAGATGCGTCAAATATTATTATAATATTATGAATAATAATATTATAATAATGAAAATCTTAATTTATGGTGCAAATGGTTGGATTGGATCTCAAGTTGTTAAGTACTTAGATGATAATAATATTGAATATGTAAAAGGAAAATCACGTGTTGATAATACAATTGATCTTCAGATTGAGATTAATGAAGTTAAACCAACACATGTATTATCATTAATTGGAAGAACACATGGTAAGATTAATGATAAAGAATATACAACGATTGATTATTTAGAACAAGAAGGTAAATTAACAGAAAATATTAGAGACAATTTATTCTCACCATTAATTTTAGCAATGATAACTAAAGAACATAATATTCATTTCACATATTTAGGAACTGGTTGTATATTTGAATTTGATGAAGATCATCCATGTTCTGAAATTAATGGTTTTACGGAACAATCATTACCAAATTTTTTTGGTTCATCATATTCAATAGTAAAAGGTTATACAGATCGTTTAATGCATTTATTTAGTAATGTATTAAATTTACGTATTCGTATGCCGATTAATTCAGAAGATAATCCAAGAAATTTTATATCAAAGATCACATCATATGAGAAAATATGTTCTATTCCAAATTCAATGACAGTATTACCAGAATTGATTCCATATGCGATTGAAATGATGAAAAATAATACTCTAGGTACAGTTAATTTAACAAATCCTGGATTGATTTCACATAATGAGATTTTAGAGATGTATAAAGAGATTGTTGATCCAGAATTTAAATGGAATAATTTCAGTATAGATGAACAAAATGCGATATTAAGTTCTAAACGTTCTAATAATTTTTTAGATACAAGTCGTTTAGAGATATTATGTCCTGATGTATCGAATATTAAAGACGCAGTTAGAAAATGTTTAGAGACATATCCAAAAAATATAAATATATTAGTAACTGGTGGATGTGGTTTTATTGGATCTCATTTTATAAATCACATGTATGATAAATATAATAAAATAAATATTGTAAATATAGATGCATTATATTATTGTGCGAATGAAGAGAATGTGAGATCTGATATTAGAACATCAAATAGATATACATTTATCAAAGGTAATATTTGTTCAAAAGATTTAGTATCATATACATTAAAACATCACAAGATAAATTATGTTGTTCATTTTGCGGCACAATCACATGTTCAGAATTCATTTACAGATGCTATTCAATATACACAAGATAATGTTTTAGGAACTCATTGTTTATTGGAGGCATGTAGACATTATAATAAGATTAAAAAGTTTATTCATGTGTCAACGGATGAAGTATATGGTGAATCATTAATGACAGAAGATGAGGTTCATAAAACAGAATTATCAGTATTATGTCCAACAAATCCATATGCAGGAACAAAAGCAGCAGCAGAATTAGTTGCTCAGACATATTATCATTCATTTAACATGCCAATTATAATAACTAGAGGGAATAATGTTTATGGATCCAATCAATATCCTGAAAAGTTAATCCCTAGATTTATTAAATTATTAAAAGAAGATAAAAAAGTAACTATTCAAGGTGATGGTTCTGTTGTTAGAGCATTTTTACATGTTTCCGATACAGTTAAAGCATTCGATTTCATAATGACAAAAGGAAAAATAGGAGAAATATATAATATCGGATGTGATGAACATATGGAATATTCAGTATTAGATGTCGCTCATCTATTAATTAAAAATATTAAAAATACTGATAATTATGATGAATGGATAGAATATATAGAAGATAGACCATTTAATGATACTCGATATTATATTAGTAATCAAAAATTAAAAGATTTAGGTTGGAGTATTAATGTTAATTTTATTGATGGATTAAAAGAATTAATAAAATAAAAATTGCAAAATTCTTAATATAAATAATAAAGAAATAATAACTATAATAATTATATAATCATGTCTAAATCATCATGTTCTATTATAACAATCGAAGGAAACATTGGATCTGGTAAGTCTACATTATTAGCACATTTACGTGAACATTTTAAAGATAATAAAAAGATTATATTTTTGAGAGAACCAGTAGATGAATGGATAAATATAAAGGATGATGATGGAAACACAATAATTGAGAAATTTTATAAAGATCAAGAAAAATATTCATTTTCTTTTCAGATGATGGCATATATATCAAGATTATCAATATTAAAGGAAGCGATAGATAATAATCCAAATACAATTATAATAATAGAGCGAAGTTTATATACAGACAAATATGTTTTTGCGAAAATGTTATATGATAATAAGAAGATAGAGAGTGTCAATTATCAGATATATTTAAAATGGTTTGACACATTTAGTTCTGAATATCCGATATCAAAGAGTATTTATGTAAAAACAGATCCGAATATTTGTCATGAAAGAATTAAAAAAAGATCACGAGATGGTGAGAGTAATATCCCATTAGAATATTTAAATGATTGCAATAATTATCATGATGATATGATAAGGAGACTAAGAGAATTATTTGTTAATCATAAACAGATAATTCTGGATGGTAATGTAGATATATTTGAGAATCATGATGAATTAGAGAAATGGTTTGATAAAATTAAAGATTTAATTGAATTAA
>JACCDO010876821.1_pt1 | contig 10072 bp, 10 predicted proteins | sample 7446101 | NCBI WGS metagenome assembly JACCDO01 (sample SAMN15323440, study PRJNA562643) | freshwater metagenome | isolation source: river surface water | place: USA:Blue River Watershed | collected 2017-08-16
CAAAGTCTGAATAATTCTGATTCTACGTCCTATGAAAGGCTTTTTTTGTGATTAAACTACACAGTTTAATTACAGAGTGAAAAAATGAAAAAAAATAGATATTGTCTATAACAAATACATTATGCAGCAGGTTACTCGCATTTTAACAAGGTTGGTATCAAAGCCAAATGATTGCTTATTTGACAGCGTGGTTGATGAATTTATCTCTTATGTAGACCGTCCTGTACATAGTTTACAAGAAATGAGAGACAATCGGTCTACTAAAATGAAGGGCGATTTGTTTGAAGCGTTTTGTGTATTGTATCTACAGCGAAAGGGGTATACGGTATGGTTACTCAAAGAAACGCCTGCCGATATATTGGATCATATTGGATTAGGTACATTTGATGTGGGTATCGACTTGATTGCTCGAAAAAACGGACGATTTAGTGCTGTACAATGTAAATTCAAACGCCCGCGTCCAGGGTTTGTAAAAGGAACGTGGTTGCCTTATAATTGCGTGAATTGGAAAGAAGTATCGACTTTTTTCAGTTTATGCCATCGCACACAAGAAAAAGCCCAGTGGCAGCACCACATTGTTATGACAAATTGTAAATACGTCCGACGTATGGGAAACGCCACGCCTTATGATAAAACATTTGCCTATGGTTCTTTTTCTAAATTATCTGCAATAGAAACTATTGATATGATTAAGAATGTAGTAGAAGAGGTCAAAGAAGATGTTGACGATGAGGTAAAAGAAAAAGTCAAAAAAGAGGTAAAAGAAAAAGTCAAAAAAGAGGCCAAAGAAAAAGTCAAAAAAGAGGTAAAAAATAAAAAAGACAGTCCTAAAAATTCAAAAACACAACAAAATAGTTTGTCTATAGAAGACATTAGAAAAGCAAGATTGGCATTTTTTGATAAAATATAAACATAAATGTTTCGTTTTTATGTAATAAATTTGGTACGGTTTTTTATAAAAAAGCCGTGTATGAAATGTTTTTGGTACCTTTGTTATACGCTACGTTTAATGTCGGTCGGTTTGACTAGTCCTTTGTGCTTATATTTGTCTTCAATGTCCACGATGGCGGCAAATGTAATGTCTTGAAGTGTGCACAATTGTGTGTACGCATCCATCACATTGTCTACCGTCAGGGTGCGAAAAATGTCTTCTCCCATATTGACGTACGTATCAACGATTTGTTGCTCTTCAATGCGCCGAATGCTTGTTTGGTGATGCACATAGAGACGCTGTTTGAATTTCTTCTCGTCAAGTTTCCCAATCATGAACTTGATACGTTCGTCGTCGCGATCGACAACGCGTGTGAACGCGCGAAGTGTCACCGCGCGGTGATGCACCATCTGTTGATAGAATGAAAACATGTCGTCGTACATTTCGCGGCTGATTTTATGTTGCGATGAGGAATATGCGATAAGGATGGCACGCACTTCGCGGTCAGCACGCATCACGCCACACCCGCCTTGATGCGGTTGATGACGTTGGTGTCGAATGTTTCCGGCACGAAGTGCTTCAAAGTAATGCGGATTGTGAATCACGCCAGTTTCGACTTGTCCTGTGCGCCACGAAAAAGGCGTGTGACATTGGACGCAAAACATTTGGTCGCACCCGTCCGTTTTGTAGATGCGCGTGTGACAGTTAGGACACGGCTTTGTATTGCGGGCAAGTTCGGATACGGTGGCCACATCATCGGCTTTGCATACGTGTACATCGTCTGTTTCGCCGTTTTTCTTGACGTGACAGTCTTTACACACGTGTGAATCACACAGCCCGCAGTGAAATTTCGCGTCCATAAACCCTTTGCATTCGCCGATGGGACACTTCATCACAACCGCACGTTTCTCACGCGATGCCGATTTGAAAAAGACTTTCCGACGCAATGCATCGATTTGTTCGATTTGACTCTTTAACGCGCGATCCGTGGCACGTTGTTCGCTCACAAGTTGATCTTCTTTTTCGTCGTTTAATGTGCGGGCTTGTACGAGTAGTTTGAGGGCGTCGTCGTACTCGTTGAGTTTTTTCTGACGCTCGGCAGCCGCGAGCAAACCTGGAAAATGTGTTTCTTCTTCTTTAAAGTAAATTTTTTCGCGATTGGCGCGATATTCTTTCGTGATAAACGTCTGTGTGAAATTCTTGTTCATGAAATCCAACGTCCATGCTTTGCGGCAATTGCTGCAATGTGGCTCATGAACGGATTCGAGCAACACTCTCTGATTGCACGACGTACACGATTCGTACAAACAATGATGACACACGATTTTTTTGTGTTTGGACTTGTTGTAGGTTTCGCAACAGATGTTGCACTCACGCGAAACAGCGGCAACAGTAGAAGCGGCAACGACAGTGGCGGAAGCAGCAGTGGCAACGGTGGTCATGTGTAAGGCTGTGAAGTGCTTGTTGTATGCGTCAATTTAGTTTTTCATTTTTACAGAAATTCGGTTAATGCCTCTACAAAGCCTTGATTCGGATTTATAACAGGACGCGCTTCTTTCATTAATGTATACGATTCTTTATACGACAGAGACTCTTTTTTGCATATGTAGGCGATTGCTAGCGTTGCACTTCGTGATACACCATGTTGACTGTGAAACAAGATGCGCTGACCATCCTTTGTGTTTTCAATCAATTGGGGTAAAAGTTCGTGTAATACTCTTAACATAACGTTTTTCTGAGAAGGGTCGTCTTTTATATTCACCTTGTACACTTTTTTCCCAAAATGACTATGCAACGTGTATAATTTATCAGACGTATTTGACGAACAGGATAAATCAACGACAACAGGGAATGTCGAATAACTTGAATTGTAGTCTCCTACCGCCATATTTAAAGTAATAATACTGTAATGCATTTGACACACGTCTTCTCTCTCTTCTGGGTTTAACAAGAAATGCAACCGTTCTTTTAACTCGCGATTCTCTTTTACCAAATCATGGTTTGCCTGTAGTAACGCACGGTTCTCTTCCATTAATTTTTGCATGTCCATAGTCGCAATCGTAATAGTGTAGTATGATAGACATTATTTTTCATTTTTCGCCACTTTTTCACAAAAAGCAGTATCACGCGTGCAAACATTGCGTGGCACATTGTATATTACATTCAAATTTTTCAATTAATTCTTCAGGAACATTGTGTGTAAGGAATTCATCCCTTAATTCTGTAAATTCGTTCATGGTTAATACACGTGATTGGAAACACGACTCCATTTCTTTTCCATTCTGTTCCATATACTGATACGACACACGGTACGCTTTCTTGATATCTACAACCAATACCTGGCTTTTATTCTCGCGAATGCAATGATATATCAACATGTATATATCTGTTTCATTTTATACCTCTTTTTCAGAAAAAGTTAAAAATCGTGTAAATTATTATTTATTACAAAAAATATAGTAATTATAAATGAATACAAATGTGACATTGCAGATACACGAAGATGTGTCTACTTACATTAAAGTTGAATATGTTGATGAAAAAGATAATGAATCATGTGGTATATTCTTTACAGAAGAAAAAATAACAGATAATACGACTCATCCCATATGGCATTCTGAACCACCAACTGTGGGAGACGCAATATCATGTGCTCATCATGGTAAACAAAAATATGCATGTCAATGGCATTCACATCCGGAACACACGGCCAAATGGTATCCATCTATTAACGATATCATGACAATGCGCAAAAAACGCCCTCTTGGTGATAGAATACGTGTATCGTTAATTTACACAACACAAGGTATATGGGTATTGCACCAACGACATAATGCAAGTAGTAATTTACCTGAAATAACGAAAGAGTCCATATATGAATACCATAAACACCTGACTCGTATTTATTTACTAGGAAGCAAACGCATCCAGGATTTGTATGCTAAAGGTATCCGAGTGTTTCCAAGAGTGCAATTAACGCATAAAGTTCGTGCTCCAACACCTGATAATACATATGTACATAGACCGGGTGATCTACCAGGAAAGGTTAAAAACGCCGTAGTAATGAAATATATACATGATCATTTTATACCATTTATAGAAACATACTTTGGTGTACACGTATCTTTTCATGATTACGACCAAACGATTACGATTGTTGTATCTGATATTATTGCATCATCATTGTCTCGAGATGGGTGCCCAGACAAGACATTTGACGAAAATAAAGATGAATCAAATAGAAAAGACATTGCTATTATATCTGCATACCCTAATCCAAATGAAGAAGTTATTTTTTCGTATAATATGGATACAAGCCAATTAACAGGACGAAAGAAACGTCTACGACGTACGCGATTAAAAAAAATAAAACGTTCCAAAAGGGGGTCAAGACAAAAAGTACATTAACGCGTAATGGGTTGTGTCCGTTAGAGTTTAAATTGTTGATATAGATCTATTTTTTCATTTGGTGTATATTATTTTATACTTAATAATGGAACATTATGGACGAGGTGGATATGGGCGAGGTGGATATGGGCGAGGTGGATACGGCAGAGGTGGGTACGGTGTATACGTACGAGGCCACCCAATTCATAGAATGTACGGTTATCCAAGTGTAGATGCGTATACATACCCATGGCCATACGATTATACAAATTACTATTCATATTCACCGTGTACATGTACTGATTATGAAAGCGCTGCGCATTGTGCAAGACGTAGAGCAGGCTATAACTGTTTATAATTCACAAAACGCATTATTTAGAAATTCCTTAACTTTTTTCTAAAAAAAGTTACACCTTTTACGAATCGATTACATTTTTATCCGGTTCTATGGATTTTCCTTCTAGCCATGAGATGCGTTCGTCTTGGAGGGCGATTGTAGCGCATAAGCGTTCGATCATACGATGACATGCGTGAATAGAGTTGAGCGTTTTTTCACGTGATGTTAATTCGTCGCGACCTCGATCCGTATGATAAAACTCGTCGATAACACGGTCTCGGTACATTTTACTCCAATCTATGTTTTCGGATTTCAAAAAGTCTGGTGTCTCGTACAGTTGTTTTCTAAGGTATGAGGTCATCTCCATTAACGAAAAGTCGATATAGACATTTTCGGTTTGTAACAATAAGATAAACTTGAGCAATCCTATAAAATCCAGAATGGAAATAGAGCGGGTTTGATCGTCGACATCGATACTGAGCAATTGATATAGGACGTCCACCACGTTTTTAATAGACGATATGGACGATTTATTATCCACCTTCATATACCGGCGTATACGAAAATCGGGTGGCGATGCCTCTTCCATTCGGGAGAGTGTCGCGATTTTACCATCGCTGGCAAGTAGTATGATACGTGACGGATGGTGGTGCTTAAACAATGGAATTAACACGGACGCCAAAGGAATATCAGACACGGGTATGCTATAATCGTGTGATTCCGACTCTTCCCACCATGACAATAAGGCGTGGTGGTACAATCGGCATATACTATATGCATCCATATTGTGTTTGACATGTATTTAATCCGCTTTTTTTATTAATTATTTTCATTTCTTTATACAAATGTCAGAGTTTTATGAAATCATGTCTCCAGACTTATTCTTAACATTAAAATCAACGCATAAACATTTGTTTCCTTTTGAATGTATGATTTGTTATGACGAATGTACCTTGCTTACACCGATTGCGATTTTACCTTGTTTTCATATCATACACGTCGACTGCGCCAATAAAACGATTGACATGTCATTCCGACGCGCGATACACCCTAATACGATCTTGTCGACCTGGGAGTTTCACTGTCCACAAAAAGATTCACGCGACTCCATAAGCGAGAACGGTCGTCTTATAAAACAAGCGCTAGGACGACATGTTAAACCTCTCATACCACGCTGTTTGAATATACCGATCCCCAATGTACACGTGGACGCGATTTCGTACTTTAAATTGCCTTATGTCATGCATTGGTATCAACACCATACTCAATCCGATGCGAAAATACATAAAAAGGGTGTATCACTGGATTCGATGGCTTTTATTGCATTCCGTATTGGACTCGTACTACTGTCTATTAATATCATTCCATCGTCTGTATGGTTTGGCGTCTTTTTATATTATGTATACCAACTCTATCTGTACATTAATACATTCATGTATGACGAAATGCGTCTGTTACGCGTGTTTTTATCCATTGTAATAGTGTGTATATCTAACAAGGCCGTATTGGAAGATTTATACGAAGGGTTGATTAAACCCGCCTTGATTTTATAAGTGTATCACTTTGTCGAGTCGTATTTTGGAACCGCTTTTTTAAAAAAGCGGTGAATATTTATTTTCACACTACATACTAAGAAATGGTATTCTGGTCATTATGTCAAGAGTACATTCATTCGAAAAAAAATATATTTTACATGTATATTATCCTATGTAGTATATTTTATATTTTTACAGTCATTGTCTTCCCCATTTTAATAAGCAAATTAACATACATTATGGAAAATGTAAGATTAAGTGTCTTGATAACATGTCTTGTCGTTATAGCCGTGTTGGGTGTATCTGTCTATTTTATTAAAATAAAACTAGAACATGCTTTATTCCCAGAATTTATCAAACATATACGGTCTAATTTAGTACGATATTATTTGAATAAAAACAAGGTTAACTTTCAAGACGCGAATGTAACATCTGATATTAACAAGTTACAGGAACTAACCGAACATGTACACCGTATCATGATATGGATCATAACGATATTAATACCTATTGTTATTATCACATGCATTCTTAATATTTATATGTTTTATATATCACCAGTACTGGGTGTAATAAATTTAATATGCAACATCTCGGTGTTTTATTATGCGAACCTAGAATTTTCAAAATTGTATGAGGCGTTTCATAAAACGGTACGCCATCGTGATAACATGTTAGAAAAGTTGGATAACACGTATACTAATTTGTTTAATATTTATCTGAATAACCAGATTGAACATACCATAGACAAGAATAATCAGATCGAAGATGAATACGCGTCATTGATAAAAACATATAATAAAACCATTGTTAAATTTACAACATTTTGTCGTATTATTTTGTATCTTTTTTTTATTTTTAGCGTCTTGTACATTTATAAAACAAAAACAGATAATTCAAATTTTTACTCTACTGTAATGGTCATTGGATTATACAATAGTCGCGTCGATAGTGTCATTGACGAATTACCCAACACACTAAATAAAATATTTAACCTGAAAAACGAATCTCATTTATACGAATTTACGTCTCTTGAAACAAACCCGTGTCCCGCAGTAAAAGGTCATATTGAGATTAAAAACGTATCGTTTGCCTACAAATCTCAACCAAACATTTTAACACAATTTTCTCTTGAAATTAAACCAGGCGAACGTATTGGTATAACAGGTAAAACCGGATCCGGTAAATCAACGTTAATCAAACTCCTTTTACGTTTCTATAGTCCCAAAGAAGGTGTATTGTTATTAGACGGTAAAGATATCCAAGAGTTGAATCCGGACGACATACGTAAACACATGTACTATATTAATCAAAAGACCATGTTGTTTAACGATACCATTTTAGAAAATATTCGGTATGGCACACAGGTAAGCGATACAGACGTCTACGACTTTTTGAAAACATATAATTTATTAACCGTGTTTCAGAAGGAAAGCGGAGACACAGATACCAATTGTTTATCATTAATGGTGAATACAAATGGGTCAAACATTAGTATGGGTATGCAAAAAGTGATATTTCTAGTTCGCGGCATGTTGAATAGAGCCCCCATTTATTTTATCGACGAACCATTTACCAGCATTGATGGAAATACGCGAAACGCTGTACAACACATGATTGACGTTGAAACCAAAGGTAAAACCGTACTTATTATTACACATGATATTAATGGGTTGGATACAATATTGGACCGAATTATCCCTCTTCATTCATAAAACGCATTATAAAAGTATTTAAAGACTGATTTCTGTATCAGAGCGAGATAGCACAGAGGAAGTGCGTATGGCTCATAACCATAAGGTCCATCGATCGAAACGATGTCTCGCTACACTTAATATATTAATTAATATATTACAATTTTATCGTTTTTACACCTTTGGATTATCTTATAAAATAAAACAACAAAAGCACTGCATACAGTATAATGATAATGAGTAACGCCTGTATCGACAATGTGGTAATGATGGTTGTCATAAGAATAGTTATACCCATAACGATTAAAAAGAGTAAAAGTATGAAGCGTCTTTTATGGTGAGTTGATACGTAAGATACATTAATTGTCTCTTTTACTGGGTTTTGAATACGACCCGCTTTTAACAGCAACACGCCGCCGCATACACCATACCCATTATCAGATACAATCAGGGATGGATATTCAAATTGCGACACACGGTTATGAAATGGCGTGGTCCCATACATGGCGATACGAAATAATCCTCGATCACCCCATAATTCGCCCCAACTATTACGGCAAATCCAGTAAGGGACATTAACGCCTTTTATGGGTATTTCGCCCCATCCGACAATAACAACAGCGTGTGAACCAATCCAATCGCGGTCCAATTGAGAATAATCAACGCCTTCAACGCCTTGATAGGTTTCTGTTTCAATGTAGACGTCATTCGTTTCACGAAAATCGCCTTTCATGAAATTTTTAAAGACGTGAAACCCAGTAATCACGGGACCATGTGTATACATGTGATGTTTAATAATCTGTTGAATGGTTTCAGGCGTTTCTTTGCTTAAATCAGCCGTTTTATCTGTGCCATATAAACTATTCAGATACGATTGTATGACTTCGGCTTCGTCTTGTGTATAGGTGGATAAATTCGGTGGTATACAAATGGCGCGTGTTTCGTCGGGGTAATAAGCGGGACCTTCTTTATGACACTTACACTTTTCAATGGGTAATGTGTTTGGAATACAATCGGTTGTGCGCGCACCGTGTAATTCCATATCACGAATGGCTAGGAACGGATTTCCGCCGGCACATTGTTGTTGGGGGTAACAACTTAAAATATAGCCAGCACTTATGTTTGGGTTACTCATTCGTTTCGACGCCACGAAAACATCGCTGAGGGCTGTTGACGCTGCAACAGCCCAACAACTGCCGCATGTGCCTTGATCGGTTGGGCGCGTAATGTCGACATTATCCATCCAATTAAAATTGGTGGGCATTGCCGTGTGTTTCACAATATTGACCATATCATTACTAATCGAATAGGTATACTGTATATTTATACGTGGCGCAAAGGGTGCGACATTTTGTATGATGGGGTATTTGGTTACAAATGTGGGCGAAAAAAATTGAATGGACGTATTCATGGGGGAAATAGTGTATTTGGGTTTCATTAGATTTCCAGAGGCAATGGCTTCATGAATGGCTTTTACCGTATATTGGTCATACACTTGTTGACACCCTAAACTTTTCAGCCTCTCGACATAATTCGTGATGCGAAAAATCGGCGGAGGAGTGGCTGCGTGCACTTTCATATCTGCCCCAAATGGAAGTGGAAAAATGGTTGTACATGTACTAGACTTGTTTAACAATTGTATAATTTCATTGTAATGACACTTTTCGTCCATAAGATGTTCTGCAAAAGATGACGTCTTACATACTGTGTCAACGAATGTATTGGATGTATTGGTTGTATCATCAGGCATATGTTTATGTGCAATCATATTATTGTCCTATCAACATGGTTTATAAATATAAATTTTGAATATATATCAAGAATACCAAAAACGTGTAATACTTACACACTTAAAGAAGCCTATTTTACTAATTTCTTTTTATTTCTATGACGTTTTTTAGGAAGTGGAGCGTTCTCTGATTGTAATTGCTGTGATTTTTCGCGCATGGCTTGGACTTCTTTCTGAGAATTCCATATACTAACAATTTTATCATTTGATGATGTTGTATTATGTGTCGGAAAAATACATAAGGGAGAACTTTCTATAAAATCCATTTCTAAAGATTTATGAATGGTGTGTGCATTTCCTATTGCACGAGGGTCATTTTTATGACGAATAAAACGATCTCCGTTGCGTATATAACTTGGTTGTGGATAGACTTCAACGACGTTAAAAATATTCTCAATA
>JACCDO010362869.1_pt1 | contig 10070 bp, 17 predicted proteins | sample 7446101 | NCBI WGS metagenome assembly JACCDO01 (sample SAMN15323440, study PRJNA562643) | freshwater metagenome | isolation source: river surface water | place: USA:Blue River Watershed | collected 2017-08-16
ACACTACGCTGGTACATATGACAACTTAATTCTTTGTTCTTGTTCACATAATACTGACTCATTACATGACACGGCGGAAGAGCCATTTGATCTAACTCTCCCACATTCCAAGAACTCAATATATGCCTACGACCATTAGGATCGTTTTTTATCCCATCTACAAGATTCTTTAATTGATCAATCTCTGTTCTATCTACCGCGATGCGTTGTCCACCTAGATGTGCGGGCCCAAAATTTAATACTTCTTTATGCTTACGCCAATGTCTCCATTGAACACCATAGACACGACCTAGATCACCTTCGAACTCAGCCTTATCTTTCCAATAAGGTGCTAGCGCATTCGGTGACCAGATAGTGACCGTGCCTTCTCTGCTTCCATGCGTGATTTCTGCAAGCCTGCGCTCACTGCTTGATCCCTCGATGAACCATAATAGTTCTCCGACGACCGCTTTCCAAGCCAACTTTTTAGTAGTGATTGCGGGAAAGCCCCGACGCAAATCAAAGCGAAGATTACGGCCAAAAACACTACGGGTACCAACACCAGTTCTATCATCTCTTTCTTCTCCGTTTTCTAAAATGTCTATCAATAATTCATGATATTGTTTCATTTACGTTTCCAAACCTCATATGTATGATCTGAATTTACTTCTTCATATGCCAATGAAAAATTAGCAGTCAATTGTAACAAATCAACAAAAGTATCACATATATAATCGGAAAAAGTTCTCGTCAAATATACAGTAGAAATTCTATTCCAATTTTGATTTATTACTGATGCGCCACCTATCAACCATACATTGTTAAAATTATTAAAATGATCTAGTGTATCGATGGCTATGGCACCATTTGGCAATTCTATATTTTTACTTGTCAATACAAAATTTAACCTATTGGGTAAAGGTTTGATGGGTAGACTTTCATATGTTAGTCTACCCATCACTACTATTTGATTATTTGTTAATTTTTTAAATCTAGCCAAATCCCCTTCAATCTTATTCCAAGGCAGCTTATTTTTATAGCCTATGCCTCCTTTAGGGTCACAGGCAAGAATCAGATTCATAGTTTTCCGAGTAGTCTATCAGTTTCAGGTTGTACAGTATCAGCAATAGTTTTTACATTCAAGGTAAATTCAACGCTTGCTATTTGGTCGTCTAGTTCATGTAACCTTCTACTAACAGCTTCTTCAATTTGATCTGGACTCAATCCTTGTTGTAGGAATCTTTCTACATTGATAGTGTGCTGCTTTTTAGTATCCAACTTAATTATTATTTTTTTAATAAATTGAATTGGAATCTTTTGCTTTTCAACATCTTCAAGTATATGTTCCCATTTTGCGATAAACTCGGGGCTCATGCTTCAACTTTTGTACGTGTTTTCCTAGGTTTAGTTGTAACTTTACTTTCTTTTACAGGTTTTACGGGATCTAAAGATGATGCTTCCTTTAGTAGTCTTTCACTTTCAGCTAGCAGCCCCTTTGCTTCAGAAGCCATCTTAGCAGCTTGCTGACGTAAATTGTTAGCTATTTGATTGTCCCCGAGGGCATCACCTGTGCTGACAACATTTTGCGGTGCTTGATTATTTTGAGGGCCGCGCATTCTACGTACTACATCTTGCGGATCTTGTAAGCCTAAACTTTTATCCATTTCAGCTAACTTACGAACAGCCTCTTCACCCTGCTTCATTTCATCTAGAATTTTATTCAACTCACTCAATTTGATTTTAACATTGGGCTGCGGAGTCATGACAACAAGTTCTGTGTTTACTTTCTTCAACTGACCTTCCATGTGTAGAACCTGTAATATAGGTCTACCATCTCTTGTAAAAGTACGGTTGAGAGCGTCAGCTAAATCCTGACTTGCTTGTCCAATATCACTTTCAATACACTTCATCATGGGATCATGAATGTGCTGGTTTAGTAATTCTGTATAAACTACTAAACACATGTGTGGTTCTCCTGGAACTTCTCTAAAAACTACAGCAACCTTTCGATCACCATGCTTACCTACGTGTCTTATGAAACTCATATCATTTCTCCTTCAATGAAATATTTAATGCCTAATAGGCTGATTATAATTTTTTCACGACCACTTTAATTCGTAAAATGTAGCTTCTTGTGGATCTTCAAATGAAGGAACAAAATTTAATTTATCATGATCTGTAAATGAAATACTGAATTCGTTATCAGTATCGAGAATTCCGTCATATGGTAATAAAAAATATCTACCACGAAAATTTTCGATTATCCAAATCAATGACTTCTTATGTAAGATAGTTTTACACCTTGTAAAGTGTATTGGCTCAAAATCCAATTTCCGTCTAGTATACCAGATATACGTGTCGATACTTAACTCGGGTTGGACACTTGCGTCTAGTTGATCATCCATTGTTTATCCTCTACATAATCACTGTATATCTTTCCGCCATTCTTTCTTATCCAATCTACAATAAGTTGTGGATTAGATTCAAACTGTTCTTTTATTTCATCAAAAGAAAGAGTGGCACTAAACTCATAAATTTCGTATACCCGTTGGGAATTAAATCTAGCCCTTAGTATCAACATCTGCAAAGGAATTCCGTTAGGCTTAGCAGGATGCCTTTCTTCTTTAAGAATAGACAGTATTTTAGATTTTTCCCAAATATCTAATTTGTGTAATTCTGCATCAACATCAAAAAGACATTCAAGTCCTAGTCGATCCCACATTGCCAAATATCGTTTGGTCTTATCCTTTTTTGAGGGCATACAACATCTCCAATTTTTTCAACGCATCATTGAGTGTAGTATCACTGTCAGCCATATATACGGCTTCTTTTAATTTCATCCACCTAGCAGACAACTCCTGTTCTTTTTTCCAAACAGGATCTTCATAGGCTAAATGGCGTTCAAGCGATCCACGCTTTCTTGCGTAGACCGTCTTGCCGCCATCAGGTGATTCGTATATTAGTGAATCATCCCTTATCATCATACAACGCAAACTGACCGAACGGGGGATTTGGATCCTTATCACCATGAATGATCCAAGTAGTATCGCAGTAGTTAGGGTCACCCCATGACCCGCAAGGATAACCGTCAGTGAATACGATCAGTCGCTTGGGTTCGATAGCCTCACGCTTCAAGTATTCAAAGATAGCATCGAAGTCAGTACCACCTCCACCTACTGGCTCGTAACCGTCGATAGTATCGAGGTTCTCGCTGGTGAAGTCGGCAGGATTATAGATTGCAGTATCGAAGCAGAACACATGGACCTTGTATCCATCGAATGCTTCCATCATCCCACCAATCTCACCGAGAAAAGCCTGTGCCTGTTTGTTACTGATAGATCCACTCATATCGATGGCGACAGTAACATCAATTTCCTCACCGGGCGTCATGCCGGGCATGATTGCGTCCATGTGCCAACTACGGCGCGAAGGGCGCATCCAGCTAAAGTCAGTACGGATAGCACTAGTCAAGTTGGTCTGAATCAGTTCACGCCAGGGCATGACAGGATCAGTAACATCCTTGATTAGTCGCTCAACACCTTTAGGAAGACTGCCTGCTTCTGCTGATTGAGCAGCATTTAGGATAGCCTGCTTAACTTCTTGACGGACACGTTCACGTTCCTCATCAGACATAGAAGGGCGCTTGCCTTTGCCCTTCTTGTCACCATTCTCACTGTCACCGTCACCGTCACCATCACCATCGAGGTGATCATCAAGCATTTGATCGACCAAATCATCGATAGAAATTTTCTGTGCATTTTTCATGAGGTCGTCATAAATTTCCTCACTAGCCTTACCGTCATACTTCTGTTCGTACAAGCAAGGCACACTAGTAATAAACTCACCAACCTTGTGGCGCTTCAAGTCAGCATTGACCGCATAGTCATTTGCGATATTGAAAATCTGAGGGTCGCGGGTACCGCGACGACCAATGTGGTCATATACTACGTGTAGCACTTCATGTCCTACAAGGAACTCAACTTCCTTAGGACGCAGCAACATGATAAAACGGCTATTGTAATAAAACTTTAGACCATCAGTAGCCGCAGTAGAGCACCATTCATCCGCATTGACCAATGTCAAACGGGTAGCAAGATTTCCAAAGAAAGAATGACGGAGCAACAGACCGATACGGGCTGTTACCAGACGTTCACGGGCTTGGTGATCGACTTTAGGATCGGTGGGTCCTACAAGATTTTCAAACTTCTTACTACGGCTCTTCTTGCCCTTAGTGCCGGGGAGAACATCAGACATAGAGATCACTGACATAAATGGTCCTTTACTAAATTATGAGTCATTATAGTATGTAGTGGATTTATTGTCAACTTCAGTTCAAGAGCCTGTTATCTGGTTTTCCTTCTACCGAATCAAACATTCTATCCAGCTTTTCTATTTCTTCATCACTGAGGTTATCTATATTTAATGGATTAGACTTTTCAAAAATCTCGCCACTATCTACTAATGCTCTGATTTCAGCGACTAGTTCATCCAGTTCTTCCTGAGTGCCCTCAAAATCATCAAAGCAACCTGGGGCAAAGACTACTTCTAATTTCTTTTTGTCTTCAGACATAATTTCCTCAAAATAAAAAAGGGTGGGTGTTACCCCACCCAAGAGGGTATCGCTACCCTCAGAGTAAACAGATAACTATCAGTTACCTGCCTCGACAATGTACTTACCATACTTCTTGTGGAACTCATCGAAGTTCTTGAGTTGGCTGGGTTCGATCGGCAACTTGTAAGTCTTGAGTGCGATCTTAGCACCCATAACAACAAGTTCCGTTTCAAAGTTAGCCATGATGTAGTTAAAGAAGTTATCAGCCATAGCGTGGAACTCTTTGTTATTAACCCGCTTGTTGTCAAGCGCGTCCTTGAGTTCATAGCACATAGAAACGGTCAATGAGTACATAGCAGACACTTCCTTGACCTGCAAGTCCTTGACCTTACCACTCAGAATGTCGCTAGGCTCGGGCATCTTACCAGAGACCTTACGGTGTGCCATAAACTTAACAGCAAGACCTTCACCAACTGCTCCTGCAACCAGGTTAAACAGGGTATCGTTGTCGATATCCTCGTCCTTGAGCAGGTCGCTAACGAAGACCCAACTGCGAGGGGTTGCGAAAGCACGGCTGCTAGACTTGCTATTGAAGTCATACAGATCCTGCTTTGCAAACGACAAGTATCCAACCACGTCCTTGTGGATAGCCTTGTTCACAGCCCAGATTTGCCAACTTGCAAAGTCGGGGCGCATTTCAATGTGAATGAAACGATTAGCAAGGGGCATCGGCATGCGATAAGTAACACCCTTGTCACTGTCACGGTTACCTGCTGCGACGATGACAACATTGTCGGGCAATCGATACTTACCAACGCGCCGGTTAAGAATAAGTTGATAACCTGCAGCCTGTACAGCAGGGGGCGCACTGTTCATTTCATCAAGGAACAATACAACAATGGGATACTGACTAGCAAATTCCTCATCGGGCAGATCAACAGGGGGAGCCCAGTCCATCTTACCTAGGTCCTTGTTGAAGAACGGGATACCGCGAATGTCAGTCGGCTCCATCTGAGCCATACGCAGATCGATTACATAACCACCGAGGTCGTCGGCAATTTCTTGAACCACTTCGCTCTTGCCGATGCCGGGAGGACCCCAGAGAAAAACGGGGCGCTTAGATTGGAACGCCTTAGTGATAGCCTTGCGGGCTTGGACGCTAGTGATAGTGAGACTGTCAGAAACTTGAGCCATTGTTTACTCCTGTTGAAAAAATTATGATGAATGAAGTATAGTTAAACTAGGATTTATTGTCAAGAACAATGTTGTTCACATTGACCAATAAGTTTCGCTAGCAGGATTGCAGCACCAAGGGGTATCGGAAGCAATTTCAACATCCTTCCCGGTCATGAGGTTCTTGACGATCTTGGTAGCAGGTTGAACATCGAAGCGCCAGCCCGACTTTTTGGGGTAAAGAACCTGTGCCAAGCCATTCAGTTCACGGGCTACAGCATCACGATCCATACCCGAGAAAGGGTACTTGGCAACGAAACGCTCACCGGACTTGCAACGCTTATCAGCCTTGTACACACTAACAATCCAATTTTGCTTAGACATTTATTGCTCCAAAATCGTTACGATAAAGATAGTATATTACCAAACCGATTTATTGTCAACCTTCGGAAATTATATGAGCGATCTTGTTTGCCATGATACGCTCACGGCTGAAGGCTTCAAGTTCCCAAGGACTGTCAAAATAGTGAGTATTGTACTCACGGCCCATCCAAGACCAAACAACATCACCCTTACGGTTGTATCGGCTCTTTAATTGGCCCTTAGCCCGTTGCTTGACATGAACCATTTCATGTGCCAATGTAATCAGCATCTGTTCCATTGGAAGTCGGCTGTCAATAGCAACTGCTACGACCTTGTCCTCGACAAGACAAGCAGCGCCATTCATGCCCATTTCCTTAGCAAAGCCAGGAACCATGCTAACTACAACCGAAAACTTGCTGTTTTCGATCTTAAGTAACCGAGCATAGAGTGCGGTTACTGCCTTGAGTAGTTCCCTCTTAGCAGTAGATCGGGCGACAATTTGTATTTCCATGCTCTTAGTATATAACCAATTGGATTTATTGTCAATTTTTCTTATTTGGTACGCAAACAAATTCTCTGTTGTTTTTTACTAGCATATCAATTGCTTTATCGAATTGAGGATCACGCTGACCAGGGGCATTCATTCTTACAGCAAAGATTTCACGCATAGCAAACTGACAGGAATTTAAATCTTGATAACTTCCCAAAAATGCGTAAGGGGCGGTCAAAACATATAGTAAGGTATACATAATTAATTCATTAAGGTTGCTATAAAAATCAATTGTTCTAGGTGCTTAATACTATCGTTGAGTTTTTTGAGTGGTTCATCCAATCGACTGTTATTTTTTGTTTGTCTACAGATAACTTCGATTTTGGAAATCTCGCTTACCATAATTTCTATATTATGTAATACTTTACGTAAATCAGGATTATAAGAAAGTTTGGATAGGCGAGTCTTTAACTCATTGCATTTTTCTCTACCCTGAAATGAGGTTGTTATTTCCATTCAATGAGTATAAAAGAAAAATAAATTATTGTCAACCACAATGAGTAAGAGGGCCGAAGCCCCCTTGTGTGTAAAGCAAAATCTTTTAGAATCCTAGACGCATTCCTACGCCATAGCTAGTTTCTTTGATATCGCCCCAGCTTTTGCTTGCGCTTACACCCAAGCTAGCTTGCTTTGTCAATGGATAACTTACGCCGGCAAAACCTACAGTTTGCTTTGGATTTGCGCTATCCCAATTAACACGTGTCTTTGCGCCGCCAAATGCATGTACTGGACCCAATTTCATACCAGTTGAAGCACCGACCAATCCATATTGGAAACTTTTTCCAACAGCACCATTAAAGCCATTGTCATGTCCTAAGCCACCAAATACGTTAAACATACCCAACTGCTTACCAGCGGTTGCTTCTAAACTGTTTAACATTCCGCCTTTATCAAAGACTGCTGTACGAACTTGTAGACCTAAATTTAGACCTAGCATGTCCTTACCAGCACGCAAATACTGCGCTTGACTTACAGCACCGGTTACATCATCTTTAACGCGATCAACGTCAAGACTAACGAAATTAGCAGCACTGGCTGCGAAAGATGCTGTAGCAATTGCTAGTGATACAATAGTTTTCTTCATATTTTACTTTCCTTTAAGTTTTGTGAAAAGATTTCACATTGAAGAAATATTTATCGCTCAGGATTAAGCAATATATTTATTTAGATTGCGTATCAGATACATCACTTATCAGATTCAAGCCTGCTATAGTTTTCTAAAAATGCTTTACTATTTCTTTCTATAGTACTTCTAATATGCGGTGGTTGTAAATTTATTAGTTCCAAAGTTTTTATATGCATTTGAAGTATTTCTGCTTTATGCTTTTTAATGTCCTGTTCCGCTTTACGTATGTAAGCTTCTGTTTTTTGTATTTGTGTTTCGGTTTCAGCAATTTTAGCGTAACGATTTTCAATCCAAAATGCTCCTGCAATTCCAGCAATAATTAGATATATTGTTACTGATAATTGACTACTGGTCATGGTTTTGACCGTATCTATAACTTTTTTGACTTTATCTGGATCCATAGACATATTAAACGTTAATAATTATTCCCTGCATTCTAGGGTGCCCCGGTAGTTGAATTATACAAAGGCTTCCTAAAGGTTGCCAATGAACTACTTGCCATACTGTATTATTCATACAAATATTTCCCTCCCACGTTCTTGTTTGAGGATTATATCGTACGGCAGATTCTACCGAAAAAGATAACAACAGTAGTATTGATAATATGAAAGCCTTCATAAAAATTATTTATCTAATAAAAGAAAAAATCGCACGGGGTTAATCTTCATCGTCATAACCTTCACCGTATTCTTCCTTATCGTACTCTTTCTGCATTTCTTGCCAGAGTTTCTTGTCATCATACGCTCTATACTGTGGTTCGTTGGGTTTCAATACTCTGAATTCACCAGAATATTTTAATCCTAAAAACGTAACCGCATGCGGATCTAGCAAATCACACACTGTATACGCAGTAGCACAAGCACCGTAGACCTTTTTAAAAGGACTATGTTTTACTTTTTCTTCTTGTAATATCTTATCCATGCGATTGCCATGCCACATAATTCTAGTAATCCCCAAGCGTTGATTACGCAAGCGAACTTTATCAAATATAGTTAATGTATCGATGGTCGCACAATTTTCTTCGTCAATTGTAAGGAGTGCTTCCTTAATCTTAATTGACCCCTTTGTGCCAGGGTTGTCTGGAGTTTCTTTGGTGTTCCAGGGAAGTTTGCAGTGAACGTGATTCACATAGTATGTTTCGCCATGAAATTTTAAGACCCACATGGGAATGGTCTCGTCTTCTAAGTGCTTCTTATTAAAGTGAAACACTATATCTTTACAAGCAAATTCAATCTACATTGTGTTTTCTCCTAAAAATGTATTTATATTTGGTGCGCTAGACAGGGATCGAACCTGCTATCTCGGGCTTTAGAGACCCTTGCTATTCCACTTAGCCTCTAGCGCATTACATTTATTATATAGTGTAATTTTTCAATAGCCAATAAAAAAGGGTCTATAGACCCTTGCTGGTTACGATCATCCAGCACCATTCTATCGTTATGGTCGAATTACTTTATTTGACTCCAAACACGTTCACGTATTTGTTTAGTCAAAGAATCAGGTAACGGAACATAATCTAATTCCAATGCTAACTGCTTACCATTCTTGAACGCCCAGTCAAAAAACTTTAATACTTCTTGACTGGCTACTTTGTTGTCTGGATTCTTATACATAATAATAAAACTGGCAGTAGTTACAGGCCAAATAGTATCTCCCTTTTGATCAACAATACTTAATCCCATACCAGAAACACTGAACCAATCTGCACCAGCAGCCGCAGCAGCAAATGTTAGATCATCTGGACTTACATACTTGCCGTTTTTATTTTGTAGTTGTAGAAATGTAAGATTGTTTTTCTTTACATAAGCATATTCAACATATCCTATGCTACCTTTGATTCTAGTTACATTAGCAGCAACACCTTCGTTACCTTTACCACCAACGCTACTAGCAGCAGGCCATTTAACAGCGGCGCCGCGGCCTACACGATCCGCCCAGGCTTTACTTACTGTTGTAAGATAATCTGTCCAATTGAATGTAGTTCCGCTGCCGTCAGCGCGATGAATTACAGTAATGTTTTGATCTGGTAGTTTCTTTCCAGGATTAAGTGCTTGAAGTTTAGGATCATTCCATTTTGTAATATCACCTAAAAATACTTCAGCCATAACTGGTCCAGTGATACGAAGCTCACCCGGCTTGAATCCATCTAAGTTTACAATAGGAACAGTTCCGCCTATGATAGCAGGAAACTGTACTTGCCCACGTTGTTCTAAGTCTTCCCCTTTAACTGGAGCGTCTGTTGCTCCAAATGTAACGGTCTTTGCGTTGATTTGACGTATGCCTCCGCTCGATCCAATGCTCTGATAGTTTAGACCTACGCCAGTAGA
>JACCDO011991764.1_pt1 | contig 10070 bp, 11 predicted proteins | sample 7446101 | NCBI WGS metagenome assembly JACCDO01 (sample SAMN15323440, study PRJNA562643) | freshwater metagenome | isolation source: river surface water | place: USA:Blue River Watershed | collected 2017-08-16
TAAATGATGAAGAAAATGATAAAGAAAATGATGAATAAGAAATAATCTTAAATAACAAAAGTAATTATATAATCTAATATAAGTATTTTACCCTTTTTTGTATGTATGTTAGAATTTTCAATTAAGATAAAATTAAGAGATGTTAAAGATGCTCTTAATTTCCCCCTACCATCTTTCAATTTAACAACCTGTCAATATACAAATATCGACAAACCCACTGAAGAATTTTATTTTAATCATAACGAAAGAAAGATATTAATTAATATCAAAAATCAAATTGACGAAAATAATTGTTCTAAAGACTGGGATAAAAGTAAAAAGATAAGTAATCTATATGAACTTATACATATTTCTAATAATAAAATGAAATGTGAAAGTATTTCCAGATATGATCCACTTAGTCGTTCATTCTTTAAATTATGGGAAATCCTCAATTACTTCAATTTAATTGATACTAGAAACCCTATTGTAACAGGTCATTTAGCAGAAGGACCAGGTGGATTCGTCGAAGCATGTTTATATTATCGTCAAAGATTAATCAAAATTTATCCATTACTAGATAAATATTATGGAATTACTCTAAATCCCCATAGTAAGGAAATCCCTGGTTGGAATAAAGCCAATACTTTAATTAAACAATTCAAAAGAAATATCGAAATTGATTATGGGATTGATAATACAGGGGATTTATATAATGTACAAAATATTCGTTCTTTCTCTCGGAAGCTGAAGAAGGGGTCACCAGGCGCTGACTTAATTACCGCGGATGGTGGATTTGATTTTTCAGTGGATTTTAATAAACAAGAGCAAATGGCTCATCGATTAATATTGGCGGAATTATTGACCGGAATTAAATCCCAAAAATTAAAAGGTAGTTTGGTATGTAAAATATTTGATAGTTATTCAATGATAACTGTTCAGTTATTATATTTTATTTCTTGTTTATACGAGGAAGTACATTTAGTTAAACCATTGACTAGTCGTCCAGCCAATTCGGAAAAATATATTGTGGCACTTTCTTACAAGGGATTTAGAACTAATCAGGAAGAACAGTATTATATTTGCCAATTAGAGAAGATATTGGATAAATGGGAAGAAATTAATTCAAATGGGTTAATTTTGAAATCAATATTTGAAAAACCATCGGATGAATTCTTTAAAAGAGTTGATGAATATAATAAAATTGCTTATCAACACCAGAGTCTATATATTGAAAAAATTATACATATTATTAAGAATAAACCTTCGTGGAAAGAATTAGAGGTTATTTTTAATGAACAAACTGAAAAAGCAATTGAATGGTGTCAAAATTATCATTTATCAATTAATCTAGAAAGTTACTTTTATCAAAAATATCAATATATCCTGAATAAAAATAATAATACAAATATTAAACACGATAAATATTCAGAATATATTAAAAATCTTGATAATTATTTTGGTAATTTTATCGGATACATTTAGTTTATTTTTTTAATATTTTCATATTTTGTTTCTTAATTTTGTTTTTCTAAGAAAAATAAAAAATATCTTTTTATAAAATAAAAAATCATGATCAGTCATAAATCTTCAAGTGCTAAAAAGCACCCATATGTTCATTTAATGAAAAAAATTGTATCTAAATCAGCTCCTAAAGAATTCAAATCCTACCGTAAATGTATGATGACTAAATGCAAATCGCAAAGAAAAAGTTTACGTGCTGCCAGGGATAAATTAGAAAAAGGTGTTGAAAAATGTATTGTTCAAAATATTGGAAAAAAAAAATTCAATACAAGAAAATGCATGAATAACTTATCAAAAACTATTCCTGAATTAAAAAAATACACCAACTGTATGAAAAAATCATGCAAAACTGAAAGTAAATTATTAAGAAAAAAAATGAAATCAAACCGTAAAGTTGCCGTCAGAACTGCTGTCAAAGGAATGATTAAACATTTTCGTTCACAATCTAAATCTAAATCTAAATCCAAATCAAAATCTAAATCCCGTTCACATTCTCATAAGAGAAAAATCCATTATTATTCAAAATAAAAAGTAAAAGAATAAAGTAAAATATAAATCAACAATTTAATAATCTTAATTAGCGATTTTTCATTTTTGTTCAGGTAAATTTGGTGTAACAAATACATCCACTAAATGTTGACCAAACTGTTTTTCACCATCTTCTTTTGAAAGGTCTCCTTTTTGGGTTTTTTCAATTAGTCCCATTGCCATATATAATCTTTTTAATTCTTCAGGTTTATCAAAGAAACCATATGCTGCCTTTTCGAAAATTGTTGGGTAATTTTCGGCAAGATTAGGAAATCTTTCAGACATACGAGTTGCGAATTGGTCTTGTGTAATAGTTCCATATTCTTTGTTATTAAATTTTCTACGACAAGATATTAAACTTTCAATGCTATCAACGAGTTCTTTATTCATTTTATAATTAGTATATTAGTATATTAAATATTTATTATATATTAATATTTATATTAAGTTTAAAAAACGCATAAATTTTTTATTTTTTTTATATTTTATTTTATTTAGTTTTATTTCATTTTATTTTATTTTTTTACGTTTAAATTTTTTTCTCATGTTATTTATAAAAAAGAATTAATTTAAATATGCCTTCTATTAAATCTAAAATGACTGGTGGTAGTAAAAAAACCATGAAAGGTGGCTCTAGCTGTGGAGCTGTCAATAAAAAAATGACCGGTGGTAGTAAAAAAACCATGAAAGGTGGTAAATCCAAAAAAAGCAGCAAATCGAAAACATCGATGAAAGCTAATCAAGCTTATTGCATGGTCTGCAGAGAAAGAGTTGAAGTTCATGATGCTAAAGATATCAAGAAAAAAACTAAAACCCGCACAATGGTTATGCGTGTAGCTCTTTGCCCTAAAGGTCATAAAACATACCGTATTGTCGGTAACTAAATAATTAAAATATTAATTTATTTTTATTCGTAGTTTTATATTTTTCCAAGTTAATTCTTATTTTACATAACGATAACGTAGAATAAAATAGAATAAAATATAATAAAATTGATTCAAATATTAATAAAATATTCAAAATGGAATATTGTCTATTTAACAAATACTAGAATAATGTTATCTGATATCAATAAAGGTTTTAATAAGGATATAAATAATGAACCAAATAATGATCTAAGTAATGATCTAAATATTAAAAAATTAAAAAGAACCCTAATTAATCAAAACAAATATCTACGACACATAACTCCTTCTTACTGTCAAACATGTAATATTAAACTGAATAAAAATCATGTGGAAAGTTGTGAAGATATTATAAGTAGCGATCATTATAATATTTGTAATAGTTGTAATAGTTGTAATAGTTGTAATGTGGTTAATAATGATCACCACAAAAAGCAGCAATATAATTCTTTTTGTTCTGAAGAATGTTTTGATTTTGCTTCACAAAAACATTGTGGTGGTGCTATTTTACCTATTCAAATGTATAAAGGAGAACCATGTTTTATCATGATTAAAGATGGTACTAGAGAAGAAAATGTATCTGAACTAGCTGGTGGTAAAAAACAAATCTATGAAGGAGGTGGTAAAACATCTGCTAGAGAAGGTACTGAAGAATTAGGGTTGAAAAAAATAATTAGTTATCATTATCTAGAAAATTATGGAATCCGATTATTATTATGGTTTAATAAACAACAAAATATGGATAATTATAATTGGAAAGATTTTGACCCAGAGAAAAAAAATGAAATTCTAGATAACTATATTAACTACACAGTTTATATTATATCTATTGAAAATTTTGATATTGAAATCGCGAATTTAGCAGCAAAATCACGAAGAAATGATATTAAAATTAAAAATGAATGGAAAGAAACCCAGAAGATATTTATGGTTCCAATTAAAAATTTGGAAAATTATTCTTCAAACAAGGTTGATTGTATTTATGATTATAAAGGGGATAAAATACCTCCCATCTCTTATCGATGGAAAGAATTTCTTAAAAATAAAAATACAATTAAAATTATGAAAGATTTAATCTTTAGTAAAGTTGAACCATGGAAAGTTAGAATTAAAAATAAATCTCAAAATGAATCATTTGTTTGGTCTTATAAAGATTTACTTACTACTCGCAATACCAAATAATTTATTGTACATTTTGTCAACATCTTCAACGTATTCATCCGGAAGTTCCGTAAAATCAATAATTTTTTTATTTTCTTTATAACCTTTGATATATTCATCCCCTTGACATGAAACATTCTGAACATCCACTTCTAGTTTATCCGGATTTTCTAGATAATAATCAATGAACTTCTTAGTTGCTTTTAGATATAAACCACTATCAACACTGGCTTTTTTAGGCATACCAGGTACTAAATCTTGTCCCCATTTTTTACTGAAATTACATGCTTTAATATTATCAGACACATCACCTTTTAGAATTTTTTCAATTAAATGACCCTTAGGTGAATATTTCATTTTTTCCTTTTGACTTACACCTTTCATGTTAATTAGATCAACATTATCTTCTAAAATTTGAAAATAATCATTATCAGAAGCAACAATAATAAATTTCATTTTCTTTTCCTTATCCTTTTCTTTTTCATCTTTTTTAGTTTCCTTGTTATCTTTCAGAATAATCTGTGAAATAATATCATCTGCTTCTATTTTAGGATGTTTTAAATGATGAATTCCATTAGTTTTAATCATTTCGGGAATTACTTCATTCACGATTATTTCAAAAGCTGGTCCACCTTGCCATCCATTTTTCTCTCTTTCTTCGGAACGTTGTGATTTATATTCACTGAAAAATGGAACACGCCAATTGTCTTTTAGTCGACAATCTTCAGCAATAATAATATTGGATTTTGAGATTTTATATTTTTTAGCAAGTGTAAGAATGTCAGAAACAAACATCTTTTTCATTTTTTCAATGAATTCTTCATTTTGATACCATTTATAATCTTTTGTTAATTTATCTTTTTCTTCAGGATGGGAATGTTTATACCAAACTTGTGTAGCTGAATAACGATAGAACATAGCATAGCCTAAATCAATCAATAAAACAGGTGATTTTTTATCAATCACTTTATCGGAACCAGAAACAGAACTAGAATTAGAAGTAGGCATTAAATATTCAATTATATGAGTTAATAGTTAATAGTTTATATAATTTATATGTATTACACTTAAATTATTAATAATTAACAAAAAAAGATTATAAATCAATTTTATGTTATTTTAGATAAATAATAAATAATAAATAATAAACAATAACAATAAACAATAAACAATAAACAATAAACAATGGAACCACCTTATAAAAAAATTAAAATCGAAGGAGTTTTTGAAGGAAATGAGATTATAAATATATATAAAACAGTTGATGAACTAAGAGCTGAATTTGTTGATTATACTGATAATACACCAAATGAACCTAGATATAATAAAAACAATATGATTACTAATTTTATCTATTTTCCATTAGGAAATATTTATCCATATGGTAAATTACCTATATTACATTGGGAAGATAAAACAGTCGATACAGATTATTTTTGTACTACTTTATATAATAATCAAATTCAATATGCTATCCAATACTTACAAATAAATGCTTTGAAGAAATATTTAACTAGAAATTTTAAGAATAATTTATTTAAAAACCCATTTCATTATTTATTCCGAACATTTTATCCAATTGAAAAAAATTTGGAAGCTACATTAGAAATAATAAAAATTTTAATTGATAACTATGATGATTATTCTGATTTAATCAAAGAACTATATTGTCCGATTGAATCAGAACAAAGATACATTCTAAATATATTGTATGCGTTTTTACCCAAATACTTAAGCGTTTAAGTGTAAACCATTTTTATTTTTTAATTTTTTAATTTTTAGTTATTTTATATTCTGAAACATTTATTACTTTATTATATAATTCTTTGTATAAATCATTATTTTTATTTAATTTTGATAATATTTCTAAATCTTCAATTATATTATTTTCATAAAATATATCTTCCTTTAATGATTTAATCACATTTTCATCTCTGATAATTGTATTATACAATATATTTTCATTTCTAAATTTATCATATTTAACCGTACAGCTTGTTGGTTTTAGTAATATTTTCATATATTTGTTAGGATAATTGTTAATTACTAAATTTATTTTCATTTCTGCTTCATTACATAATTTATCAATACAATAATCTCTAATTTCAATAGGAAGATTACTATTATTGTTATGATACCAAATCAAGCTGTTTGCCAAATAAATATTTGATAATATATCTGCCATATGACCAGATATCATTTGTTCAGATTTTATTTTTCCTCCAAGTAAAGCAATAAAATTCGCCAGATTAGCATATTTTTTCGTTATATGTTCTAATCTATTATTATTTGGTAAAATGCTAGATACATATAATTTACTACAAAATAAAAGCATATCATTGAATTCCTTTTTAAATTTATTAAGATCATTTGTTTGTATTGAATCAAATATGCTATAAATATATGGATGGCTTTTATTTAAACCTTGGCCAAAAATAATTAAACTACGGGTTAATGTATTAGAACCTTCGACTGTTATACCAATTGGACTCGAATTATAAAATTTGGTGAAAAAATTATTGGGACCTACACAAATAGCACTTCCAGCATATATATCCATACCATTTAATAATACCTTACGAGCTCTTTCAGTTGTTTGTTGTTTCATAATTGCTGTTAAAACAGATGGAACAGCTCCACTGTCTAATATATGAGATGTAAAACTAACAGATGATTGGATAACCCATGTATTATAAAACATTTCCATAAACTTTTCACGTACACCTTGCATATTACCGATTGGCATTTTGAATTGTTCTCTATGTTGAATGTAATTTAAAATACCATATGTAACTGCTTTTGATGTTCCATTGGCACTGGCAGGTAAACTTACACCTCTACCAACCGCTAAACATTCCATTAACATTGACCAACCATTACCAGCCATTTTTTCACCACCAATAATCTGATCTAAATCTATTCTGATTTTACCTTTTAAAGTTCCATTGGGAAAACCAGCATTATTAGGATTATGATAAGTATCTTTAATTAATCCAGGGTGATTTTTATCAATTAGTGCTAGAGATATACCACTTTTACCGTGTTTTAATAAATTATTAGGGTCTTTCAAATTAAATGCTATTCCAATTAAATCAGCGATTGGAGCCAGAGTTATATATCTTTTATTCAATTCAATTTCAACATATCTATTATTATTAATTTGTTTAACTACACCGACATCAATATTACCTGTTGCGTCACTACCATTATTAGGACCTGTTAATCCAAAACATGGTATTAGTTTACCATTTGCTAATTTAGGTAAATAATCATTTTTTTGTTTTTCGGTCCCATAATGTTGTAATAATTCACCTGGACCTAAAGAATTGGGTACCATTGTAACAACAGCTACAGAAGGATTGTATGATGCCATCATTGTAAGAATTTTAGTTTGTGTAGATATAGGTAATTTATTACCATCATATTTTTTATCTATTATCATCCCAAAAAATCCCATATTTCCCAAATCTTCAATAACATCATTAATAATATTTGATGGATATAATGGTTGTTCTTTATATTTTCTTAAAATATACTTAGTCTTGTCTAACATATCTTTTAGAGATTGATATTGATGATCATCTTGATAAGATTTTTCTTTTAATTTTTTATAATTAATCTTTCCACTAAAGATATCCCTATCTATGCTTACTCCTCCTGAACGAAGAGCAATAAGTTCTGTTTCAGAAATCTTTGGAATAATATTTTTAATTTTAGTAAATAATCTTAGATACATTTTGATTAATGATTAAGTGATTATATTATAATAAAAACAAAACCTTATATAAATCAATGATAATCTAAAAAAAACAAAAAATAAAAATAAAAAGGAAACAAAAATAAAAAATAAAAAAAGAACATGAAATAAAATAAAAAATAATATGATTCAGTTAAAATATTGAAATTCAACTACTAATAAGATTTAGCTATTGGTTTCCATCCAATTGTGATTTATTTTTAGATGAATGTTTTTCAATAATTTTAGAAATACACCGATTGACATAATATAAATCAGTCATCAATAATATATATTCTTGAATATTACAATCTAAAATAGCTTTGTTAATTTGTTGACTTAATTTATTTTGTTCAATGTTCAAATTTTTAAGATCCATTTTCCTATAAGAATGTTTCTTCTTCTTTTTTAATGATGGATATTCAATCGGTAAATCATAAAATTTATCCAAATATACCTCCGTTTCCATATCTCCCATATCTTTTTCAATCAGTATTTCCGTAAGTTTGATGGCTTTCTTTGTTTTGAGAATTTTATCATTCAATTTATAGTAAAACGCAACTAATTTTTCATTAATTTGGTCATTTGAAATTGAAATTACTTGTTTCACATCACACATCAATTTATCATAAATATAATCCTCAAATCTAAGCTTATTCAATTTATCTAGTAAAAAGAATGTACATGGTCCAAAAATATCGTCTTTATCCATTTTAGTTCATTTATTTTCTAAAAATAAAATAAATCTTTGAAAATATATTCTTAATTTGAATATAATTTAGACAGGTAAAATTTGTTATTTTACCAATACTAAAATATTAAAATTAATTTTTTCAATTTTATATCATATTTTTGTAATCAAATTTGTTAAATAAATAAAAAATTATAGGAAATATTATGTAATATTTCTAATATTTAAGAAATGTCTATGAAAAATTAAACATTTAGTGTGGTTTTAATTTTTCTATTCATCACAAGTACATTCTCCCTCGCACAACCAGCATTCCTTAAAAGGACTTTTGATTAGTTCATTTTTAGGATTAACCAGTTCAGATTTGCTTTCACTTTCACTTCCATTTGTCTTATTCTTTTTTTCAAGAATTTTGTACTTACTACTCAGCAAATCAAAATCTTTCTTAACACGTTCTATCTCTTTACGATAAGCAATCTCTTCTTCACGCATTCGAACCGCATTTCGACGATAAATTGGAACATTTGTTGTCAGAAAATTTATTTCTTCTTTCATTCGAGGAAGGCGTTTCGAAACTTTATTATTAGCTGTTTCTTTGGCATCATCATCATAAACTGCATTTAACAATTTATTATATTCTACCTTCAATGTTACTAATTTCTTTTCATTAACAGATGCTGTTTGATGTTGAGTTGCTGATTGTTCAGTTATTTTAATATGCTCAACATTCATTTTATCAATAAGTATCTTGGTGTCTTCTGAAATTTTTTTGAAAGCTTCTTCTAGTTCAAGGGTTTTGTAAGATTCCAGAAGAGCAATTTGTTGTTTAAGACTATTACGTTCTTCTTCACTAAGATTCATATTTTCTTCTTTATCATCGTTAACATAAGTACCATGTAAAAGCTGTTCGATAATAACCTTCTTTTCTTCATCTTCTTTAGGTTGAACATACAACTTAACATGAAGCAATTGAATTTTGTAATTAATAAAAGCTGAAATACAATCAGAGGCCTCCGTGGCCTTAAGAATAAGAGAACTCATTTCAAAATGAAAATAAGTTTAGAAAATGTTATAACTATAAATATTATAACAATATTCATTTAATGAAGCATAACATTTCAATTTTTTATAATAATTTTTATTCTAAAAAAATTGATTTTACCAATTAAAATTGATATTATTTTTATTACATAAAATGGTCATTGAAACATTTGATAATCTTTTCATGATTACACACCTAACCATTATTTTTACCATTATTTTTACCATTATTTTTACCATCTTTATTTCATTTATATTTTATAAAAAAAAAGAAGATCAATTCCATAAGCCACCTAGTAACACATCTTTAATCAGAAAGCCTCGTCTTAAACCATATTTAATTCATGAAATAGATATCAAAATAGGAACATCGATATGTCATCAGGTCAGCATATCAATATAATTTTGAATTGAATTGAATTGAATTGAATTGAATTGAATTGAATTGAATTGAATTGAATTGAATTGAATTGAATTGAATTGAATTGAATTGAATTGAATTGAA
>JACCDO012045787.1_pt1 | contig 10070 bp, 11 predicted proteins | sample 7446101 | NCBI WGS metagenome assembly JACCDO01 (sample SAMN15323440, study PRJNA562643) | freshwater metagenome | isolation source: river surface water | place: USA:Blue River Watershed | collected 2017-08-16
AAGGCGTATTGCTACTCAACACCGCTCTTAGTGTGAGATTGGGAGAGGCCGCAAGTCATGCCAATCTAGGATGGAAAAGTTTGATTGATCGATTAATAAATGCTCTAGCCCTGCACAAACCCAATTTAGTTTGGATGTTATGGGGAGGTCACGCGCAATCTAAGTTAGCCCTCATACCAAATGCTCAATCCCAACTCATCCTTCAATCCTCGCATCCATCGGGATTGGGGGTTTATAAAACAGATCGACCCTTTCTAGAGCCGGGAGGTCAAAAAAGTTGTGGGCACTTTAGTAAGGCCAATGAGTGGTTGAGGACTCACCAAATGTCACCAATTCAGTGGATTGGTCAGGCAACTCCGGACCTATTTAGCTAATGCGGTGTAGGTGCACCCAACTAGACATGAGGCAACAATCGCACTAAGCCACTCCAACATCTGTCCCGATTGAAAAAAACCCGTGTATTGGCCTAAATAAGAGCTGGCAGTGGCTGCAATAAAGCCCAGAAAGACGGCAAAGAGGAGCTTTATGGGTTTTGGCCCACTAGATCTGCCTGGGTAAAAAATCCAGGCTGATGCTCCTGATACCCCGCCAATCAGCAGAAAAGCCAAAAACCCCATTGTTACCCCCATTAATAGCGTCATCAAATCTATAATCACCATTATGAAGTTGTTGACACTCGGCATCAATCATCACACAGCGCCGGTCGCCATTCGGGAAAAAGTCGCCTTTGACCCTGAATTTCTTCAAGAAGCGTTGCATGATCTTCGCCAACACTTAGTTGGCGCGAATCAGGCTGGCCTGCCTGAGGCTACGATTTTGTCAACTTGCAACCGTACTGAAGTCTACTGCGCTGCGAATGATGCAAGTGCTGCTGGCCTTTTGCATGAAGCCACTTTTGATTGGCTCGCGAAAACCCAACAACTTGCACCAAGTAGCCTGCAACCCCACATTTACTCCCTTCCCCAATCAGATGCAGTACGCCATGCATTCAGAGTTGCCTGCGGTCTAGATTCCATGGTGATTGGTGAAACCCAAATCTTGGGACAAATGAAAGATGCTGTTCGCACTGCTAATGACGCAGGTGTACTTGGAACTTACCTCAATCAACTCTTTCAGAAAACATTTGCTGTTGCCAAGGAAGTACGTGGTTCGACTGAAATTGGTGCGCATTCTATTTCTATGGCAGCCGCATCTGTTCGCTTGTCAGAACGTATCTTTGAAAAGATTTCTGATCAGCGAATTTTATTTATTGGTGCAGGTGACATGATTACCCTGTGTGCAACCCATTTTGTTTCACGCAAACCAAAAAATGTATCCATTGCTAATCGTACAGTTGAACGCGGCCAAGAATTAGCAGACTCTATTTCTGCACAAGATGTTCAGGCTGACTCTTTCAGACTATCCGAGCTTCCTGGACGTCTTCATGAATTTGACATCATTGTTTCTAGTACTGCATCTTCTTTGCCTATTATTGGCTTAGGTATGGTCGAAAGCGCCTTAAAACAACGACGCCATAAGCCCATGGTCATGATTGACTTAGCGGTTCCTCGTGATATTGAGCCGGAAATTGCTAGATTGGATGACGTCTACCTCTACACCGTTGATGATCTTGGTGTCATGATTCAAACGGGAGCCAATTTACGTCAGGCTGCAGTAAGTCAAGCAGAGGCGATTATTGAAGATCGCGTTGGCAACTTTATGCACTGGATGCAAGGTCGCAATGCAGTGCCTATCATTCAAGACATTCAACAACAAGGCGAACGTCTAAGACAACTTGAACTTGAACGTGCCATGAAACGCCTGATGCGTGGTGATGATCCCCAAGAAGTTCTCAATGCAATGGCTCAAGGTCTAACTAATAAATTCTTACACGGCTCTCTACATGCACTCCAGCACTCCAACGGCGCAGAGCGTGATGCCCTAGTGAAATTGCTACCCAAATTATTCGCCTCGCATTCCAAGCCAGAAGACCATTAGATGAAGCCCAGCATGCGGGCTAAGCTAGATCATCTAGACACGCGCTTAGCCGAACTCAACTCCCTTTTAACCTCTGAAGAAGCAACCAAAGATATGGATGCTTATCGGAAGCTCACGCGTGAACATTCTGATATCGCTACTGTTGTAGAGCAATTTGGCCTCTACAAGCAAGCTGAATCAGATGCTCAAGCTGCCGAGGAAATGCGCAAAGATCCTGAGATGAAGGATTTTGCTGATGAGGAACAAAAGCAAGCGCAAGCGACGATGGAAGAGCTGGAAGGGATCTTACAAAAGCTCCTACTGCCCAAAGATGAAAACGATGAGCGGAATGTTTTCTTAGAAATTCGTGCTGGCACTGGTGGTGATGAAAGTGCGCTATTTGCCGGTGACTTACTCCGGATGTACACCCGCTTTGCTGAACGCCAAGGCTGGAAAGTAGAAGTCGTTAGTGCGGCTGAATCTGACTTAGGGGGTTACAAGGAGGTCGTGCTCCGCCTTGTTGGGCAGGCAGTATATTCTCGACTCAAATTTGAGTCTGGTGGACATCGCGTGCAACGGGTTCCCCAAACGGAAACTCAAGGTCGCATCCATACATCGGCCTGTACCGTGGCTGTCATGCCTGAAGCAGATGAATTAGAGGCTGTCAAAATCAATCCTGCTGAATTGCGAATTGATACCTTCCGCGCCTCTGGTGCAGGTGGCCAGCATATTAATAAAACGGACTCTGCAGTCCGCATCACACACCTGCCCACTGGCACGGTTGTGGAGTGTCAGGATGATAGAAGTCAGCATCGCAATCGTGAACAGGCAATGAAGGTCTTGGTGTCTCGCATTATGGATGCGCGTGAGCGTGAAAAGCATCAGCTTGAAGCGCAAACTCGTAAATCATTGATTGGTTCTGGCGATCGTAGTGATCGCATTCGGACTTATAACTTTCCTCAGGGACGTATCACAGATCACCGCATTAATCTCACGCTCTACAAAATTGATGCCATGATGGATGGTGATATTGATGATCTTTGCAATGCTCTGGCTTCGGAACATCAAGCTGAATTACTCGCTGCCCTGGGCGACAGCTAATAAAAAATGAGCACTAATTTGTCATTGCGTGACTTGTTGCGCAGCTCTACCCTTCCTCAAAGCGAGGCGCGCTTATTGCTAGCCCATGTTTTAGATAAGCACTATCAACTTCCCCGGTCAGCACTACTGTCTCGGGATGATATGGAGCTCAGCGTAGTTGCCCTCGCAGACTGGAAGCTACTAGAAAGTAAGCGCCTCAATGGTGAACCGATTGCCTATCTCGTGGGTAAAAAAGGATTTCACAATATTGAATTACAGGTAGCGCCGGGGGTATTAATTCCCCGCCCAGAGACTGAGCTACTGGTTGAGATTGGGCTTCGAGAAATCAATCGATTAGGCGGCAAAGCCCAAATACTCGATTTGGGTACTGGCTCTGGCGCAATTGCTCTCGCTATTGCGAGCGCGGCACCACAGTCTCGGCTTATCGCAACCGATCAATCTATAGAAGCTTTAGCAATAGCCCGATCTAATGCACAACATTTAAAGCTAGAGCCACAAGTGCAATTTGCACTAGGTAGTTGGTATGAGGCTATAGAGAACGATGCTACTTTTGATGTCATTTTAAGTAATCCTCCTTATATAGAAAAAGGGGATCCCCACCTACAACAGGGCGACTTACGCTTTGAACCAATCAATGCCTTAACTGATCAAGCGAATGGCCTAAGCTGCTTAGTTTCCATTATCTCCAGCGCCCAGCTTCACTTAAATCCACAAGGACTTATTGCCGTCGAACACGGATTTGATCAGTCAGATGCCGTAGTCGAGCTCATGAAGTCTGCGGGCCTAGGGGATATTCAAACCCATCTTGATCTAGCAGGCCACCGCCGGGTAGCCTCTGGTAGAAAATAAGGTATTTGAATAACCCTTTTTGGGATAAAGTCTTAAAATTAAGCAAGCGTAGATTTACACAGGCGCATTTACAGAAACACCGCTCTTCTAGAAAGAATTTATGGATACACAAGCTCAAATTAAAGAAATCGTGACAAGCCATCCCGTGGTCTTGTTTATGAAAGGTACTGCTCAATTCCCGCAGTGTGGATTTTCAGGAAACGCTATCAATATCCTGCGCGCAAGTGGTGTTGAAAAGTTGCACACTGTCAACGTACTAGAAGATGAAGGCATTCGCCAAGGCATCAAACAGTTTTCAAATTGGCCAACGATTCCACAGCTCTACATCAACGGTGAATTTATTGGCGGCTCTGACATCATGACTGAAATGTTTCAATCTGGTGAATTGCAAAAGATCGTACAAGCCTAATTTCGCATTGCTTTCGTGACTTTTGATTTAAGTTCTCTACTACTATTTGGCCTACCATTTGCTTTATGTGTAGGCCTTTTAGTTTATGTATTTAATTTACGTTCAGCCTTAGCTCGCACTGAATTACAGGCGCAAACAGAAGCTTCGCTCGCGATCGCACTGCGTACCGGGCGCGATCAGGCCTTACAAAATGCCATTCGTCTAGAGGCGGAGTTAGATTCCGAGCGAAAGCAAGGGTTAGGCCGAATCGAATCCCTCAATGAAGCTAAAGAAGCTTTAACGAATCAATTTAAGAACCTAGCCAACGAGATTCTGGAAGATAAATCTAAGCGCTTTACTGAGCAGAATGCTGCTAGCTTAGATGCCATTCTTAAGCCTTTGCAAACTAAACTCACTGAGTTCAAAGAGCAGGTGAACACCTCCTATGGCAACGAGGCTCGTGAACGTTTTGCCCTAAGAAGTGAAATTGAACGTTTAGCGAATTTGAACTTGAAGATGTCAGATGAGACTCGCTCTTTGACACAAGCTTTAAAGGGAGATTCCAAAGTTCAAGGTAATTGGGGCGAGCTAGTCCTTGAGTCTATTTTGGAGTCTTCTGGGCTGCGTAAAGGTGAAGAGTACTTAGTTCAAGACAGTCACACACAAACTGATGGCTCACGTTTGCAGCCTGACGTGGTTGTCAAACTGCCAGAAGGTAGAAGTCTAGTAGTGGATAGCAAGGTATCCATTACCGCTTATGCAAGACATGCTGAGGCCACTGATCCAGCAGCGGCTGAGCTTGAGCTGGCGGCACATATTCAGTCCTTGCGACAACATATTCAAGGTCTTTCTAGCAAGAACTACAGCTCTTTATATGGCATTGGTTCGGTAGATTTTGTATTGATGTTCGTACCTATCGAACCGGCCTTTTTATTGGCACTCAAAACGGCACCTAATCTTTATCAAGAAGCACTAGCAAAAAATATTGTGTTGGTTTGTCCAAGCACCTTAATGGCCACTCTTCGAACAGTTGCGCACTTATGGAGACAAGACCACCAAAATCGCAATGCTTTGGAAATTGCAAAACAGTGTGGCAATCTCTATGACAAGTTTGTTGGTTTTGTAGATGATCTAGAGAAACTTGGACAACGCTTAGATCAAGCACAAACCAGTTACCACGATGCATTCAATAAACTGAAAAGCGGCAAAGGCAATCTCATTCGCTCCGCCGAGAAGGTTCGGGAGCTTGGAGTTAAGCCCAGCAAGAATTTGGCTGCGCCTTTAATTGAATCGGCTGTAGACCCTGAATAAGAATTCAGCCTGCAATTTATACAAACAAAAATCCCGCTTAGCTCACACTAAGCGGGATTTTCTTTAAAGCGTATTACTTAACTATAAGCAACTGATAGAAGCTAATTAAGCAGATTTACGGCCGCGTGATGCAGGTGTAGCAGCTTTCTTTACTTGATCCATCTGACCTTGAACAGCGTCGATTGCTTGATCAGCAGTTTTTTCTGCAGTTGCAAAAGCTTCTTTGCTAGCAGCGCGGAACTGCTCGAAACCTTGCAATGCGCTACCGTATGCAGTCTTGAAAGAAGATACAAACACATCAGAGCCAGCAGGTGCGTTAGCAGCTACAGTGTTGATCCAATCTTGGAAACCATCTTGCAATTGGTCGATGCTTGCATCAACTACATTTGCAAATTCTTTATTGCCATCACGCAATACTTTAGTTACTTTCTTTTGATAAGCAGCAGCTTGGTTACCAGCAGCTTGCAATGCTTCGGCGCTCATCATTTCAGTAACTTGTTTTGGGTCTTTAGCAGTCAAAACTTGTTGAATACCGTCTTGAGCATTTACCAATGCATCTTTAGAGGCAGCGTAGTTCAATTCAGCCAATTTCTGAGCATTTTCCAAAGCAGCTTCGCTTAAAGAAAATGAAGTCTCGAGGCCCTTGCTGTTAATTTGGGACAATTTAGCGGTGATTTGTTCTTGGTTCATGTATTTCTCCAGTAATTAAGTGGTACAACTAGTCAATTAAGTGCATTTAAGGAGATTCATTTACCCTAAATATTGCACTGCACCATGAAACTTTAACTGAAGCAATATGACAAAGCAAGAACTTTTTGCTGCTTTGCAACATATATTTACTAAAAAAGTATTAAATTGAATAAAATCAATAACTTAGAATCTATTCATTCTACCCAATCTTACCGAAAAGTAGCCACTGCAGCCTGTTTTGGTACTTTTTTAGAGTGGTATGACTTCCTCACCTTTGCCACCTTAGCGGTTATTTTTGGACCCCTATTCTTCCCCTCAAGCGACCCCAATACAGGCCTTCTGGCGAGCTTAGCAACATTTGGCGTTGGAATGGTAGTGCGGCCTATTGGAGCGGCTATTTTCGGCTCTATGGGCGACCGTATCGGCCGTAAGCCCGTCTTCATGATCACCATTGCTTTGATGGGCGTAGCAACCTTTAGCGTCGGCTTTTTACCCAGCTATGAACAAATTGGTATTTGGGCTCCCATCCTCTTGGTGGGGCTACGTTTAATGCAAGGACTATCCGCTGGCGGTGAAATTGGCGGAAGTGCCGTCTACTTGACAGAGCATGCAGGGGATCAATATCGAGGCTTCAAAACAAGCTTCTTACAGCTAATGGGTCCACTCGGTATTTTATTTTCCACTTTGCAAATTGCTATCTTGCGCTATTACCTCACCAATGAAGAATTTCTCTCCTGGGGATGGCGTGTGCCATTTTGGGTTTCAATCATTCTTTTGCTGATCGCCTTTAAGGCAAGAATGGCATTAGAAGAGACTCCCGTATTTCTGGAACTCAATAAAAGTAATGTCAAAGTAAAAAATCCTTTGCGCAGCAATTTCAAGGATGCTCATACTCGCAAGCGCATGTTCCTACTCTTTTTCTGCATTTCTGCAGGTGGCGCTGTACTCTTCTTTTCTGTCCAGGTATATACGGCAATCTTTCTGAAGACCTCGGTCAAACTAGCACCACAATTAGTGGACCAACTCAGCATCTATGCAACCTTAGCCTTATTTCCACTGACGCTTTTTGCAGGTTGGCTATCTGACAAAATTGGGCGTAAGCCGGTTGTAGTGAGCGGACTCTTTCTGGGTGCCATTTGCATTCACCCTGCCTATCAACTACTTCAGCAATTTGGACAAGCAAGCAATATAGGCATGATTGCTCTACTGCTCACCATTCTCTCGCTTGCGCTTGCTTTGGTAGTCGGTCCGCAAACTGCGCTACTGGCTGAACTCTTTCCAGCCAAAACAAGAAACTCTGCAGCAACCTTTCCACATAATTTAGCTGCTGGCTGGATCGGTGGCCTATTGCCACTGATCGTGACTTGGCTCAATCAAAAATGGGATAGTGATGTAGCGGGACTTTGGTATCCGACTATCTTCTTAGCAAGCGGTGCAATTATTGCCCTGCTCTATTTACCAGAAACCCATAAGACAAATTTGCATCACTAGAAAAAATCATGGCTAAAAATGCCCTTTTCATATGTCTGCTTGTTTTTTCAAGCTGGGGATGTGCACAAGTAAATTCGCAATCAATCGAATTAGCCAAGATAGTGCCTATTGCCGATGTTCATATGCATACCTATCAACAAAATCCACGCCCTGCAAGCTGGTGGCGAGAAATGATGGATGCCAATGGCGTTAAATGGGGTGGTGCAGTTGGCGATTATCGAGAAGATGTCCAAGCTGAGCTGGGGGATCGCTATATTCCAGCAGTTGGTCAACCAGAATTCTTTAAGGTATTTTTTAGAGAGGGGCGAAGTGGATTAGTGGACCCCAATAACGAAACCTTTAAAGATTTATATGTTCGCTCAGAAAAACTATTTGCAGCAGGAAAAATCAAGGGTTTTGGTGAATTTCATACCGACAATCACTCAAGTGGCCCTCCAAGAATTCGACGTAGCATCAGAACTGATAACCCTGCAATGCGCAAATTTTATGAGATAGCCAATCGCTATGGAGGCTTCGTTCAAATACATGCAGAGTTTGATGGTGACTTTGAAAAGGATATTTTGAATTTATCAGCGGATTATCCAAATACCACTACAGTTCTATCACACTGCCTCAGCACAAAGAATGCAGACCAAGTCGCGAGGATCCTGAGCAAGCAAAAAAATATTGTATGTGAACTCTCTAGCTTAGGTGCAATTCATGTAAATCGTCTCAATATTCCCAGATCACCCCATGCTTTTGACTCTGGCGGCCTCTATAGCAATTGGATTAAGTTTATTGAAGCATATCCAGATCAAGTGCTGCTAGGCTCAGATCCATGTTGTGGAATTGATGCATCTTATTCTGAAATTATTGGCGAGCTAAGAACTAGTGTCTTGCCTTATCTCACGCCCACAACAATGGAAATGGTTGCCCATAAAAATGCCGGGCGTATCTTTTCACTTAAATAATGGCTACCGAATACCACTAAAGAAAAAGGCTTCTAAGTTAATTAACCTAGAAGCCTTTTGATTTTGGTGCCCCTTGTCCGACTCGAACAGACCACCTACTGATTACAAATCAGTTGCTCTACCAGATGAGCTAAAGGGGCAATGACAATATTTTAGCCTATTTCACAATCTTCAAGGATGGTCTGCCGGTTGGCGGCTTTTCTGGGGCCTTATCCTCGGAATCCGCCAGGTGCAAATCACGGTGCTGGCTTGCATCAAAGGGAAATGACATTCCTTGGCCATTTTCTCGGGCGTAGATCGCCAAAACATGGCTTACAGGCACCATAATTTTTCTTGGAATCCCACCAAATCTTGCTTGAAAACTGATCCAGTCATTCTCCAATTGCAATTGATGACAGGCCTCAATAGAAAGATTTAAAACAATCTCATCGTTCTTTACAAATTCCATGGGCACTTCAACCCGAGCATCCACAAAAACAGCAATGAAAGGGGTAAAACCAAAATCCGTGCACCACTGATGTAGGGCACGGATTAGATAGGGCTTATTACTTGGAACGTCAGACATGCTGAACTGTTTGAACCGCTTTAATTGCTTAGCGGCGCATAACCTTTTCAGAAGGTGTTAATGCTTCGATATAAGCAGGTCTGCTGAAAATACGCTCTGCGTACTTTAGAAGTGCAGCAGCATTACGAGATAGATCAATGCCGTAGTGCTCAAGACGCCATAACAGTGGTGCTATCGCAACGTCTAGCATTGAAAACTCATCGCCCAACATATATTTGTTCTTAACAAAAATTGGTGCAAGTTGAGTTAAGCGATCACGAATCGCAAGACGTGCTTTTTCATGAGTCTTTTCAGCAGCCTTACCTTTTTCATTTTCTAGTGCTGCTACGTGCACAAATAACTATTTCTCAAAATTAAAGAGAAAGAGGCGTGCGCGTGCACGTGCAACTGGATCAGGCGGCATTAACTGTGGATGAGGGAAACGCTCATCAATATATTCATTGATGATGTTTGATTCATACAAAATTAAATCGCGCTCAACCAAGATAGGAACTTGGCCATATGGGTTCATGACCGAGATATCCTCAGGCTTGTTGAACAAGTCGACATCGCGGATTTCAAAATCCATGCCTTTTTCGAAAAGCACCAAACGGCAGCGTTGCGAGAATGGGCAATTTGTACCCGAGTACAACACCATCATAAATTTATTTCCTTAAATTTCTACTTCAATACAACAAACGCACAACAAACAGCGGCTTTATACATCCTCACTAATGGGCGCCTAAATCGACGCCCGAATAACAATTTAGTGAATATCTTTCCAATAAGC
>JACCDO011880479.1_pt1 | contig 10069 bp, 10 predicted proteins | sample 7446101 | NCBI WGS metagenome assembly JACCDO01 (sample SAMN15323440, study PRJNA562643) | freshwater metagenome | isolation source: river surface water | place: USA:Blue River Watershed | collected 2017-08-16
CGCCGGCACGGCGGCGACGATCGCGCTCGGCCGCGAGGCCGCGGCGCTCGGCGCGGCGGCCGTGATGGTCGCGCCGACGAAGCTGCCGACGCCATCCGAGGCCGTCGTCTTCGAGTACTACCGCCGCGTCGCGGAGGCGTCGCCGCTGCCCGTCGTGGTCCAGGACCACCCGCTCTCCACCGAGGTGCACCTCGGCGTGCCGCTCCTCCTGCGCCTGGCGAACGAGCTGCCCGCCGTCGCCTGCCTCAAGGCCGAGGCCCTGCCCAGCCCGGCGCGCATCGCCGCGTTCAAGGCCGGGCTGCGCCGGCCCGAGGTCTCGGTGCTCACCGGGCTCGGCGGACTCTACGGCCTGTTCGACCTCGAGCGGGGGTCCGACGGCTTCAACACCGGCTTCGCCTTTCCCGAGGTGCTGCAGGCCATCGTCGCGCGGATGCGGGCGGGCGACGCCGACGGCGCCCGGCGGGTCTATGCGCGGCACCTGCCGCTCCTCGTCTTCGAGCAGCAGCCCGGCGTCGCCATCCGCAAGGAGATCCTCCGCCGCCGCGGCCTGCTCGCCTCGGCCCGCGTCCGCCACCCCGGCGCCGACCTCGACGCCGGCACCGCCGCCCAGCTCGACCGCCTCCTCGCCGCCACCTTCCCCGGCCAGGACCTGACGCGGCCCGTGCCGGTCGCGGACTGACTGCGGCTTTCGCTTTGCGCCGCGGCGGGGCGGGGCGTAGGTCGTGGGCTTTCCCCATGATGCCCCGCGTCCTCCTCCGTCTGCCCGTCCTGCTCGCCGCGCTCGCGCTTCCCGTCCTCGCCGCGCCGAAGCGCCCGATCGCGCTCGACGACATCTTCAAGTTCAAGCGTGTCTCCGACCCGCAGGTCTCCCCCGACGGCCGCCACGCGGTCTACGTCGTCTCCGAGGTCCTCTGGGACGAGAACCGCACGCAGAGCGACCTCTGGCTGGTCGACACCGCGACCGGCGCCGTGCGCGCGCTGACCTCGACGCCGAAGAACGAGCGCAGCCCCCGCTGGTCGCCGGACGGCCGGTGGATCGCCTTCGAATCCAACCGCAGCGGCGACTACCAGCTCTGGCTCCTCCCGACCGGCGGCGGCGAGGCGCGGCAGCTCACGACGCTCGCGACCGGCGCGTCGGGCCCGCGCTGGGCGCCGACGGGCGACCGGCTGGCCTTCGTCTCGGAGGTCTTCCCTGAATTCTCCGCGCTGCCGTTCGCCGAGGCGGACGCGAAGAACAAGGCCGCGCTCGCCGCGCGGGAGAAGGACCCGGTCAAGGTCCGCGTCGCCACCCAGCTGCTCTACCGGCACTGGGATTCCTGGCACGACGGCCGCCGGAAGCACGTCTTCGTCGTCGCCGTGAAGGACGGCGCCGCCGCCGGCGAGCCGCGCAACGTCACGCCGGGCGAGAACGACGCGGTGCCGACCTCGTCCACCTTCAGCGCCGGCGAGGAGTACGACCTCTCGCCCGACGGCCGCCTCCTCGCCTTCACCGCCCCGCCGCTGCCGCTGCGCGAGCAGGCCTGGCGCACGAACCACGACCTCTGGCTCGTGGACCTCGCCACGCTCGAGCGGAAACAGCTCACGACGAACCCGGCGGCGGACGGCTTCCCGCGCTTCTCGCCGGACGGCCGCACGCTGGCCTACCGGGCGCAGGCGCGGGCCGGGTTCGAGGCGGACAAGTGGGAGCTGCGCACGCTCGACCTCGCGACCGGGCAGTCGCGGAGCCTGACCGCCGACTGGGACCGCTCGGCCGACGGCTTCGTCTGGGCGCCGGACGGATCGACCCTCTACACCACCGCGGGCGAGGCCGGCGCCGAGCCGATCTTCGCCGTGTCCACCGCCGCGCGCGCCACCGAGCCGCGCCGGCTCGCGACCGGGCGCGGCATGGCCTCGGCCCTGAGCCTGACCGCGGACGGCGGCGTGCTCGCCTACGCGTTCAACAACGCGACGTCGCCGGCCGACGTCTTCGCCCTCAACCTCGCCGGTTCCGGCGACGCCGCGCCGCGCGCGCTCACCCGCGCCAACGCCGCGCTCGTGGCCGAGCTCGACCTGCCGGCGCTCGAGACCGTGACGGTGACGGGCGCGCAGGGCGACCCGGTGCAGATGTGGCTGCTCAAGCCGCCGGGCTTCGACCCGGCGAAGCGCTACCCGCTCGTCTTCTGGGTCCACGGCGGCCCGCAGGGCGCGTTCTCCGACGCGTGGGGTTACCGCTGGAACCCGCAGCTCTGGGCCGCGCGCGGCTACGTCATCGCGCTGCCCAATCCCCGCGGCTCGACCGGCTTCGGACAGCGGTTCACCGACGAGATCTCGCGCGACTGGGGCGGCCGGATCTTCACCGACCTGATGGCCTGCCTCGACTGGCTGGAAAAGCAGCCGTACATCGACGCCTCGCGCGCCGCCGCGGCCGGCGCGAGCTACGGCGGCTACATGATGAACTGGTTCCAGGGCCACACCGACCGCTTCAAGGCGCTCATCACCCACTGCGGCGTCTACAACCTCGAGTCCATGTACGGCACGACGGAGGAGGTCTGGTTCTCCGAATGGGACCACGGCATCCCCTGGCGCGACCTCGACCAGCTGAAGTGGTCGCCGCACAAGTACGCCGCGGCCTTCAAGACCCCGAATCTGATCATCCACAACGACCTCGATTTCCGCGTCCCGCTCTCGCAGGGCATGGAGCTCTTCACCGCGCTGCAGCGGCAGGGCGTGCCCTCGCGCCTCGTCATGTTCCCCGACGAGGGCCACTGGGTGAACAAGCCCCGCAACAGCGAGCGCTGGCACCAGGAGGTCTTCGCCTGGCTGGAGGAGTACCTGAAGTGACCCCGCCCTACACTTCCCCGTGCTCTCCTCCCTCTGGAAACGCCTCCGCACCGACTCGTCGCGCGCCGCGCGCCGGCTCGGGCTGACGCGGGAGCATTTCGCCATCGCGGAGCGGCACGGCCGCGTGCCGGCGGCGTGGGCGTCGCATCTCGCCGCGAGCCGCGCGGCGATCCTCGAGGGGGCGGACCGCTGCGGACGACGGGAGCGCGCGCTCGTCATCGGGGCAGGAGACTGCCTCGACGTGCCGGTGGCCGAGCTGGCGGAGCGCTTCGCGCGGGTCACGCTGGCGGACATCGTCGTCGGCGCAGCGGCCAAGGATTGGGCGAAGCGGCTGTCCGGCCGCGTCGAGGCCCTGGCCTGGGACGCCACCGGCGCGCTGGCGCGGCTGGTCGAGGTGCGGGACGTCGTCTCCGCCCACGACGCGCCGAAACTCTTCGCCGACGCGGACCCGGGTCCGCCGCCCGGCGGCGAACCGGATCTCGTCGTGTCCGCCAACTGCCTCTCGCAGCTCGGCCTCGTGCCTGGGCACTCGCTGGTCGCGGCCGAGCGCGACAAGGCCCTGCCGGACCGCTGCGCCCGCGCCGCCGCGCGCCGGCATCTCGACTGGCTCGCGGCGCGGCGCGGGGCGTTCCGCGTCGTGCTGTCCGACGCCGCCCGGCTCGACCTTTCTCCCGACGGCAAGGTCCTCAAGACCGAGACCCTCCACACCCGCTTCGGCCTGCGCGCCCCCGACCGCACCTGGCGCTGGGACCTCGCGCCGATTCCCGAGTGGGCCCCCGACTACCACCGCGTCCACGACGTCGGCGTCTGGTTCGACCCGCCCCAAGCCGGTCAGTGACGCATCCGGCTACTCGGGTGGTATCGGCATCCTTGGAGCCGGGATCGCCGACCCCGGACAGGGCTGCGGCCGAGGGATGACGCGGCAACCGGGCTTATCGAGCCCGGTTGCAGGCCAATCGAGGGGACCTTGGAGGCTTCCGGTACGCGCGAAGTCGGCCCGGCCACAGACGACCGATTCAGGGCTTCTTGCCCCCTTGGTGGGAGTGCCCGAAGGCGGAATTTCCCGGGGAATGATTGGCGGGGGGATTGGTCCCGGCGTTGTTCTGCCCCGTCGGCGCGACGACCGGGGGCTGACCTCCGGTGGCGGTGGCGGGAGGGTTGCCCGGAGTGGTGCTCACGGTTCCGGTGGGACCCGCGTTCGGCGCGACCGGACTGGTGGTCGAGGGCGGGACCTGCGGCTGGATGACGCCGGGGGGCTGCTGCACCGGGGGCTGCACGACCGGCTGCACGACGGGCTGCTGCACGGCGGGGGGCGTGGTCACGACCGTGCCGCCGGCCGCGGAACTGTCGGCATCACCGGAGGGCGGGCCGGGATACCAAATGGTCTCGAGCGGGGTTCCCGTGCCGGCGCGGTTGGCGTAAAGGCGGGCATAGATCGGCTCGCCGGCCCGGAACTGGATGTTGTAGCGCCAGCCCATCTTCGTCTCCAGCGAGCCGTGCTCGGTCAGGGCCGTGAACTGCGATTTCTTGACGTAACCCTGCCGCGACAGCTGGGCCACGGTGACAGGGTTCAGGTCGCCGGTCTCGGTGAAATAGAACTCCTTGGCCTGATAGAGCTGGCGGAGCGTGTTCTCGATCATCGACCGTGCGGCCCGGTCCTTGATGCGTCCGATGACGAAGATGGCCAGGCCCGAGAGGATCGCGACGATCAGCGTCACGATCATGATCTCGACGAGCGTGAAGGCGCGGCGGGACGGTCTCATGACTGCTTCCCTCCCGTCGGGTTGGTGCGGAAGACGAGGAGCATGCCGATGGTGACGGCGATGACGGTGAACAGGCGCAGGGCGGTGAGCGGGACGCTGACGGACCACTCCAGGGGCACGTCCCAGATCCAATGCCAGTTGGATTCGAGACGCGTGCCGTCGGCCTGGACGATGTAGGAGGCGGGCATCAGCCAGACTAGGACGAGCCCGTTGCAGCCCAGCCAGACGATGACGCGTTGAGCGAGGTTCATGGGTTTCGGGGGTGGCGCGACCGTAGGTGGCGGGGGGAAACCGGTCGAGGCGGATTTGGCTGCAGGCCGAATTCGAGACCGGGAAATGAGGTTGCCGGTGGCCGCCCGCGGTCCTTGCTGGCCGTGCGCATGTCCACTTTCTCCCGAAGTCTGGCCGGCCTTGCCCCGGGGAAGCTGGCGGCCGTGACGTTCGCCGCGTTCGTGCTCGGGTCCATGGCGGCCTTGGGGGTGCTCTACGCCACGGCGGTGCGGGACAAGGATGAGGGGCTCCGCCGGCATGTCCGCGACCTCACGGTCACCGCCGCCGCGCTGGTGTCGGTCGACGACCACGAACGCATCCTCGCGACGGAGGATTTTCGTGCGGACTCCTACAACGAGGTGCTCGAGCCGCTGGTCAGATTCCACCGTGCGCATCCCAGCATCCAATACCTCTGGACGGTGCGGGTCACCGAGGAGGGGCACCAGCTCTCCGTCATCGAGACTTCGGTGGACGAGGAGATCCGGACGATGCAGCTCGCGGCCGGACGCAGCCAGGACCTGCTGCCCTTCCTCGGCCCCAACACCGAGACGGTCCGCGGCCGGGCCTCGATCGCAGCCCTGCAGCGGGGGGAGGCGGTGGTCTTCCCGGGCATCTATGAGGACGAGCATGGCGCCTACATCGAGGCGCGGGCGCCGTTGCTCACCCGCGACGGGCGCTTCGTCGGCTATGTCGGGGTGGACTATGCGCTGGACAGCTTCTCGCGGCAGCTGAACGAGGTCCGCTGGGTCGGCGCGCTCGCGCTCGCGCTCGCGCTGCTGGTGAGCGCGGTGATCGCGCGCAGCGCCTACTTCATGCGGCGGCAGAGCCTCGCCTACCTCGCCGCCGCCGAGGAGCAGCGCGACCTGGCGCGCCGGGCCCAGGCGGCGAAGGGGCAGCTGCTGGCCGTCGCGACGCACGACCTGAAGAATCCCCTCAGCGCCATCGTCGGCCTCACCGGCCTGTGGCGGAAGGCCCGCGCCTCGGGCACCGCGCCGGCGCGGGCCGAGGAGGACGACATGCTCGAGACCATCCACTCCTCCGCCGGCCACATGAACGAGATCGTGCGCGGCATCCTCGTGAGCGAAGGGATCGAGCAGGGCGGACTGCCGTTCGAGCCGAAGCCGACCGACCTCGCCGCCCTCGCCTCCGAGGTCCTGCGCTTCAACCTGCCGGCGGCGACGCGGAAGAGCATCGAGCTCCGGGCGGAGCTGCCGCCCGAGCTGCGGGCCACCGTCGACGTCCGCGGCATGCGGGAGTGCTTCGACAACTACCTGAGCAACGCGGTCAAGTTCTCGCCGCCCGGGCGGACGGTGACCGTGGGCCTGCGGGTCGACCCGGTCGCCTCCGAGTTCGAGTTCTTCGTCCTGGACCAGGGGCCCGGCCTCGTGCCCAAGGACCGGGAGCGCCTGTTCGGCAAGTTCCAGCGGCTCACCGCGCGGCCGACCGGCGGCGAGTTCTCGACCGGTCTCGGCCTGTCGATCGTGAAGACGGTCACCGAGCTCCACGGCGGCCGGGTCGGCTGCGAGTCGGAGCCGGGGCAGGGGGCGCGTTTCTGGCTGAGGTGCCCCCTCGTCGCGTCCGCGGCGAATTCTCGCTCGCCGCGTCCTCCGTCCGCCTCATCCTAGCGCCCGATGTCCGCGCCGCTCACCGTTCTGCTCGTCGACGACGAGAGCCACGTCCGCAAGCTGATCAGCCTCGTGGTGCGCGGGACCTTCCCCGGGGCGCAGGTCGTCGAGGCGGACAGCCGCGACGGGGCGATGAGGGAGTTCGCCGCCCGTCTGCCGGGCCTCGTGCTGCTGGACATCAACCTCGTCGGCGAGAGCGGGCTCGACATCCTGCGCGACATCCGGGCGCTCGACGAGCGGGTGCCGGTGGTGATGCTCACCTCGGTCAACGTCCGCCACACGGTGGAGGAGGCGCTCGCGGCGGGCGCCAGCGGTTACCTGCTGAAGGATGCGACGACGGAGGAGATGGCCGACGTCCTGCGCGAGACCGTGGCGGGGAAGCCGACCGACAATCCCTGACCCCATGGCCTCCCCGACGCCCACCCCCTCCGGCCCCGCCGTGCGCGAGGTCCGTTACTCGCTGACGCAGCTGCTCGCCGAGGTCGCGGTCGAGCGCCAGACCGGCGCCTTCGGCCAGGAGAAACTCAGCCATGCCGACATCCGACGCGTCTTCAAGGCCAAGGGCCGTTCCCGCCGTGCCAAGTGAGGTCGACGCCGCGCTGCTCGCCGACATCCGTCGGCTGCGCAGCTTCACCCACGAGTGCGACCTCGACGCCCTCGCGGTCGCGTGCGGCAGCCCGCTGGCGCTGCTGGAGCGGCTCGTCGCCGAGCGGTTGGTGCACAAGGACGAGGCGGGCCAGCTGTGGAGCCGGCGGATCGGCTTCGCCTACGTCAATCCCGAGATGGTCGTGATCACCGAGGCGGCGGTGCAGCTGCTGCCCGCCGCGGTCGCCACCAAGGTCGGCGCGCTGCCGCTCTACGCGATGGGCGACACGCTCACGCTGGCGCTCGCCCATCCGGAGGACGCCGCGCTGGTGCGCCGCCTCGGCCACATCTGCCAGCACAAGATCAGTCCCCTGTTCGCCTGGCCGAGCGACGTGGCGGACCACCTGCGGCTGCACTACGCCAGCGAGGCCTCCCTCGACGCGGCGCTGAACGCGGCGGCGGAGCTCGAGCAGTTCACCGCGGGCGTCGACCTGGCGGCGGGCGGCCGCGAGATCGCCCGCTTCGCCGAGTCGAAGCAGGTGGTCCAGTTCCTCGACGCCGTCGTGTATTTCGCGATGCGGCGCGACGCCAGCGACATCCACATCGAGCCGCTCGAGGAGGAGTCCCGGGTCCGCTACCGCATCGACGGCAATCTCCGCGACGTGCTGGGCTTCCCGCGGAAGCTGCACGGCTCGATCGTGGCGCGGCTGAAGTTCCTCTCGGGCTGCGACATCACGGAGGCCCGCCTGCCCGCCGACGGCCGGTTCTCGCTGCCGTTCGGGACGGGCAAGGTCGACTTCCGCTTCTCCTCGATCCCCACGCAGTACGGGGAGAAGGCGGTGGTGCGCATCCTCGGGAGCACCAGCCGCAAGTCGCTCCTCACGCTGGACAAGATGATGATCTCGCGGTCCGTGATCGCGCCGCTGCGCCGGGTGCTGCACAGCCCGAACGGCATCATCTTCGTCACCGGCCCGACCGGCTCCGGCAAGACCACCACGCTCTACGCCGCGCTCGCGGAGCTGAACCAGCCCGACGTCAACATCTCGACGGTGGAGGACCCCATCGAGCTGCGCCTCGCGGGGGTCAACCAGACCCAGATCAATCCGCAGATCGACATGACCTTCGGCCGGATGCTGCGCGCCCTGCTGCGGCAGGACCCGGACATCCTGCTGGTCGGCGAGATCCGCGACCTCGAGACGGCCAAGATCGCCACCGAGGCGGCGCTCACCGGCCACCTCGTGCTCGCGACGCTGCACACGAACTCCGCCCCGGAGGCGATCATCCGCCTGCAGGAGATGGGGGTCGACCCCTACCTGGTGGCGCCCTCGGTCGTCGCCGTGCTCGCCCAGCGCCTGGCGGCGCGCATCTGCGAGAACTGCAAGGAGTCCTACCGCCCCTCCGAGGAGGTGCTGCGCCGCTGCTTCCACGACGAGAAGCTGCCGGAGGTGAGCTTCTACCGGGGACGCGGCTGCCATGTCTGCGGACACACCGGCTTCAAGGGACGGGTGGCCTTCCATGAGCTGCTGCTCGTCGACCAGGCGATGCGGGAATCGATCGCCACCGGTCGCGCGGGACCGGACCTCGCCCGGCTGGGCGAGCGTGTCGGCTACCGGCCGCTGCGCTACGACGGCCTGAAGAAGGTCCTCCTCGGCCTCACCACGATCGAGGAGATCACGGCGCAGACGCCGGCCGCGTTCGAAGGCTGAGCCGGGCCGCGGTCCGGCGGGGAGTTCTCCCGGATCCGCATGGGGATGACGTGGAGGGGCGAGAAATACCTCGCGGAAACGGCGCGCTCATCCGTCTAGGACTAAGGAACCACGTCACCGAACCCTCTCCGTCCATGGTCGCCTCCCGCGTCTCCCCCCGCCTGGTCCCCTTCGAGCTTCTGCTTGGCGCCAGCTGCCTCCTTCCCGAGCGGCCGATGGCGGGCTTCCGCGTCTCCGACCGCGGCCACCCGGGCGCGGCCCCTTCCCTGACCCCGGCGGAGCAGCGGGTGCTCGGCCTGGTCCTGGACGGTCTGGCGAACAAGGAGATCGCCGACCGCCTCGGCCGCGCCGAGCCGACGATCAAGAACCAGGTCGCCGCCATCCTCCGCAAGCACCGCGTCCCCTCCCGCGCCCGCCTGCTGGCGCTGCTGCGGGGCTGAGTCCGTTCGGCGCGAAGACGGGCGGGGCGGCCGGAACTACTAGAGCTTGGCGGGAAAATCATCCCTCCGGGCGGACGAGAGGGAAAGCCACTCGACTCCGGTCCTCCGCTGCACGATTCCTTCCGCGTCGCCATGCCGCCCCAGGACCCCGAGACCGCGCAATGGTTCGCCCGCGAGGTGCAGCCGCACGAGGCGTCGCTGCGGGCCTACCTGCGGGGCAAGTTCCCGGCGCATCCGGACATCGACGACCTGGTGCAGGAGACTTACGCCCGGCTCCTGCAGGCGCGCGAGCACGGTACGGTCCACCAGCCGAAGGCCTTCCTCTTCACCACGGCGCGCAACGCGGCCTTCGACTACTTCCGCCGTCGCCAAGTCGTCACCATCGACGGAATAGAGCATCTGGAGCTCCTGCCCGTCTTGGAGGATAGGCCCGGGATTCCCGAGGCCGTCGCCCATGACCAGGAACTTCAACTGCTGGCGAGCGCCATCGAGGCGCTCCCGCCGCGCTGCCGCCAGGTGCTGACCTTGCGCAAGATCTACGGCCTTTCCCACAAGGAGATCGCCGCGCAGCTCGACGTGTCCGAGCACACGGTCAACGCGCAGATCGCCATCGGCGTGCTGCGCCTGCGCGACTGGCTGAGGCAGCGCGGGGTGGGGAAGGGGGGTGCCGCATGAACGCCGAGCGCCTTCCCCCGTCCGATCCCGAGGCGATCGAGGCCGCCGCCGCCGTCTGGCTGAGCCTGCGCGACCGGGGCATGACCGAGACGGAGACGGCCGAGTTCATGCGCTGGCTCCAGCAGTCGCCGCGGCACGCCGAGGTCTTCGGCGAACTCGCGGCGGTCTGGCGCGACTTCGACCGC
>JACCDO011315360.1_pt1 | contig 10068 bp, 3 predicted proteins | sample 7446101 | NCBI WGS metagenome assembly JACCDO01 (sample SAMN15323440, study PRJNA562643) | freshwater metagenome | isolation source: river surface water | place: USA:Blue River Watershed | collected 2017-08-16
AAGTGAGTGAGTGAGTGAGTGAGTGAGTAGGTGAGTAGGTGAATAAGGTACCTTGGAGGCTGTGCTGGCTGATATAAGCGCACTTGTTCCATCAATAAATCACGAATATTTCGCTTACATAGTGGGCAAGTTGTCTTCAATGCAAACCAAGCATCGACACACGAAGAATGGAAGCAGTGACCGCAAGGAGCCGGGAGAACTCTCACAGTTTCACCTAATAAGTGAGTAAGTAAGTAAGTAGGTGAGTGAGTGAGTGAGTGAGTAAATGAGTAAGTGAGTAGGTGAGTGAGTGAGTGAGTGAGTACCAGCTACTATATCAGTTAGACATATAGAGCATTCGCTAGACGCGTCCGTGCTCTTCTCAACATCGCCCTGCTTGTCACTTGGGGCATATTTCTCTTCTCCGATTGCCACTAGCTCGATAGCCGTTAGACCTGGCGCAGTCAAGATATTCAACATGTTGTTGGCGATATTATGGTTGTCAACTAAAGCATAAATAAGTGAGTGAGTAAGTGAGTAAGTAAGTGAGTGAGTGAGTGAGTGAGTGAGTGAGTGAGTGAGTGAGTAAGCAGGTGAGTAAGTGAGTGAGTAAGTACAGTGTCGCTGTGGATCATTACCCCTGTTACTTCTCATTCGCAAGACTCTTCGAAGGTTATCAAATGCGCGCAGTCTTGTCACTACAACAAACATGTACGAGCACAAGGAGCCCATCGTCCAGATGAAGACCAACCCCAAAGATATCAAGAAAACGATCATTTTTATCAGATTAGCTAAGAAAAGAAGGAGTGAGTGAGTGAGTGAGTGAGTGAGTAAGTGAGTGAGTGAGTGAGTAAGTAAGTGAGTGAGTGAGTAAGCAGGTGAGTAGGTGGTACCAGATGATGGGACATATACATTAGGATAACACTTTGTCGGTGCAATCCCAGTGTATCCACCTGAACAAATCCCACAACTATCTACATATGCCGACCCAAACGGGACCCCGGCACAGTCCGCAGTAGACTGATTCCCACCGCATACCTTGAACGCATCACACTGTAACGAAGAGGTGTGGGTACTACATCCGCACGCACCTGCTGCGCTGCTACTGTAGTATTTGACTACAATATTCGCCTTGTTGAACTCACCGCGATACTTGGTGATTTGGTGAATCCTTTTCTTATTCACTGGGTAATTGTTAATTTCCCGGTACAAGGTAGTGTTGTAGGTAGTGACTAGGTCAACGGATACCACGGTACCGTCGGTTATATTCAGTAACTGTGGGACCTTGCATACTACTAACTCATTGACTTCATCACTCACTGCAACACTTACACTGCCGTCACTCCAACTACATAAGTAAGAGAGTTTACTGTTACTCAACGCATTACCTGAGTGAGTGAGTGAGTGAGTGAGTGAGTGAGTGAGTGAGTGAGTGAGTGAGTGAGTGAGTGAGTGAGTGAGTAAGTAAGTAAGTAAGTAAGTAAGTGAGTGAGTGAGTGAGTGAGTACATGTGTTGGGCAGTAGTGATAACGTGAGATTTCCACCGGGAGAAACACAAGAGTTTAACGGACACGCGAGGGGATGGATGTAGCAATAAGTAATATCCATGCTTTGCGGGTTACTCGCTAGCGACTCAGTCAAGTAACTAGAAGAAATGTTCTCGTTATGGTACCGCAAGGAGGCTTTAGAGGGGTAAATGTGGGAGTTGTCGACTGATGTTAACTTGGAACCCCATAAGCCGAAATCCCCATCTTCAATCATTAAATTTGAATATCCTGAGTTAAGTGAGTGAGTAAGAGTGAGTGAGCAAGCGAGTGAGTGCGTAGGAGTGAGTGAGTAAGAGTGAGTAAGTAAGTAAGTGAGTGAGTGAGTGAGTGAGTGAGTGAGTGAGTGAGTGGGTAAGTAAGAGTGGGTGAGAGTGCCGGGATACCTGATTGCATATCATGATACCTAACTCGGATGGATCCATCACTATAAATCGAGCAAGAGAAGGTGGTTTTGACCGAGGCCACCGCCAGTGAGCCCGCCTTCACCATCCCGCGGTACAAGACGTGCATTGTATCACTCTCAACCAAGTAATAAACTCCGTTCTTCCCATCACCGTAGTTCACTTTTCCTTCCGTTGTGGAATCAACAGGACTCCAATCGTAGAAAAACAAACGGATAGTATTGGTGTCGCTTGCAAACTTGAAGCAAGTCGTCTAAGGTAAGTAAGTAAGTGAGTGAGTGAGTAAGTGAGTGAGTGAGTGAGTAAGTGAGTGAGTGAGTGAGTGAGTGAGTGAGTGAGTGAGTGAGTGAGTGAGTAAGTAAGTAAGTGAGTAAGTAAGTGCGTGAGTGAGTGAGTGAGTGACGTACCATCGCGGAGTATTATCAGGATTAGCTAAATCCTCTTCATAATTACAAAACAACTGTCTTGTACAATAATCAGCAACTGGATATGCACCAATATCAAACAAACCAACCGGTTTAATATCATCTTGATCTGGTAATGCCGGGAATTTATAACGTGGCCAGTCATCAGGCATACCTTCAGGTAACTCACACTCTTGACCTTCAACTAGTAACCAGAATGGTATATACGAGTCAAATGTATTACAATTACTAAAATATGGTAAATATGGTGATAACATTGAAACAAAATTGAATACATATGAGCCTTTAGTAACATCAGTGTTCGTTGTTGAATGAAAGGTTTCAAAATATGCATCTAACATTTCCTTGGATTCATAGTTTGTTGATGCAGGTGAATCCCAGAAAACGGTACCAAAGTTAACATCAGCATAGGCATCAACAATAGGTGGTGTAGTTGATTGTGCAGATTGATTATACATCATTAAGACCCGACCACGTTCATAATCTTGATATGTTGGTGGCATATTCAATGCTTGTGACACCGAGTTCACTAATTCTTTGTCATAACGAATACAAAACACATATTGCTATAGAGGTAATTAGAGTGAGTAAGTGAGTGAGTGAGTAAGTAAGAGTGAGTGAGTAAGAGTGAGTGAGTGAGTGAGTGAGTGAGTGAGTAAGTGAGTGAGTGAGTGAGTGAGTAAGAGTGAGTGAGTGAGTGAGTGAGTGAGTAAGTGAGTGAGTGAGTAAGAGTGAGTGAGTGAGTGAGAGAGTGAGTGAGTGAGTAAGTGACATACCATAGCTATAGTTTCTTCAGTAAATGAAACATATTTTGATAATTTTCTTGTTTCAACAACTTCATTACCAACAATACTTTTAGCACGTGATGGTGATGCTATTCTTACAACTGTTGTATTCTCAAATAACGGTGCATATGGGATGTATAAACCGTGTAATAAGTGGATTTCTAGCTTGAATATCACGTCATCTAATGCATAAACTGTGATATTATTTTTTACATTCTTAGGGATTTGAGTGCTTTGAAACCAATTAGAAAATTCACGAGGTTTTTTACATGGTAAGAATTCTTCTGGTGATAGACGAACACGACTAGATGAACATAATTCTACTGTACAACGTGATGGTTGAACAAAAATAGCAAAACGATAGTGTTCATCGTATATAAAATCTGATGGTAAGAATGAAGTGTCAATGTGGACATGTGCAGCTTCATGAGCTTTCAATAGGAAGTAACCGATCTCTCTTTCACGAACTTCCTCCTCAGAATACCTGATGCGTGAGTGAGTAAGTAAGTGAGTGAGTGAGTGAGTAAGTAAGTGAGTGAGTACCTAGGAATAATACAATATGATTTCTCCATCTGCATAATTTCTGGATTACGGTACCAATACTGCGGATATACATATGTATACACGGCAAAAGTAGACATAAAAGTTGCATTCTTATAGTTACGCACGATTGTTGCACCATCCACGTTATACTGGTACGTACTCAATATTATATTCTTTTTAGGTTCAAGCAAGTAATCAGCACCTGAATAATGCTCGCCTGTATTGTGAGTAAGTAAGTAAGTGAGCGAGTAAGTAAGTAAGTAAGCGAGTGAGTAAGTAAGTAAGTAAGTGAGTGAGTGAGCGAGTGAGTGAGTGAGTGAGTAAGTGAGTGAGTGAGTAAGTGAGTACCATCATTACTTATTTCAATTAATACCTCCGCAGACATGCAAGGATTAAACATCCAATTAATTTCTGGCATATTATTACAAATACCACCTGCAATCTCATCTTCAGTACATGGTATAGTTAAAGAATTATAGAATTCATGTTTAGTAAATGGTTTATTCATGCATAATTCATTCTCAATAGAGAAAGTTGAACATGGTCGAATATACGAGTAGTTACCCATTCCTTTTGGCATCATATTACCAAATGCATCAGTATAATTACATTGATATTTTTCTTTAGCAAGAGTTGGTTGATATTCAAATTCTTCATCAAAAATATATTCAGGTACTTCACATTCCATACGTGTTGAACTAATATATTTTGCACGTGTAACAAAAACTTTTTCTGATACAACACCAGCACGTGGTAATGCACCTTGTACATTATCAATTTGATTTCTACATCGACGAGGATGAAGACCTTCATTCGATGAAATACATGCACGTATACGACAATAATTGAGATTAGTATCATAGATATTACGCCCTATAATAGTTATAACATCCTTTCCTTCACCTGAACCATAGAGTGGACATGCACGGAATGCTTCAATAGTTGAATTTTTCCATGGTTCACTTGATTGTGCAACATTAACAGGATATATTTTCTTAACAACTTGAACTTCACCTGTTGGATTACCCGATGAAACAGAAGAGTCATATCTAACAATATCCTCTGATGAACCATCAACTAGGTAGTACTCAAATGTGTTGTAATAAGTATAATCTTCCATAGGTTTCTTAACATCAATATCTGCTTTATCACATACATCTACTGGTGCAATACGACAGTTTTGTAATGTTGATGCACCAGCAACAGTTGTTGTTAACTTAGGACATTGAACATCTAATGAATCACCACTAGGTGTAGATTGAGGACAAAATCTACCAATAGAACACTTGGAACGAAATTGTAAAGCACGCTCTGTACCACGTGTACAATAGAAACCAGGTTGACATACATCACTATATTGATTTTCTGGTGGTGTACTTATAGTAGTATGGAAACCAGCAGGTGTTTTATGATTAAATTGTGCACCACGATTTGTACCAAGACCACATATATAACCAGCTGGACAAAATGATGAACTTGCTAGATCATACATACCTTGATTACCACATACACGACCTTTAGGACAAGCATAACATGCAGACATATCTGGTGCACCAACTTCACCTGAAAAAGTACCAGCTTCACATACTTTACATGTAACAGAATCAAATTGTGAACGGAAATAACCAACAGGACAAATAGCTGGTTTCGTTGTACCGTAAGTAGGACAAGTATGACCAGATGGACAAGGTAAACAAGATACTTGAGATTCTAATGGTGCATATGTACCTGGTACACATAAAGTTGGTGCGACGGAACCAAGTGCAGAAGCATAATTACCAACAGGTGTAACAAATGGAAATGATGAATTAGGAGGACAATAATGACCAGTAAAACATAAACCAGATCCTGATGCAAGATATGCACCTGTTTTACAGTATGTACCTTCTGAACATAATTGTGCATGTGTTTGACCATATGGTTGTGTAGCAATCCATTCAACAGTAATAGGTGATGCAACACCACCTAAGCAAAATACACCTGCAGGACATGGTTTTGGTCTGAATTCAGTAGAATCTGATGGATCAATTGTGCGTGTACCATATTCACAATAGTAACCTTGAGGGCATAATACCACAGGAAATGATAAGCCAAGTGCCATACATACGAAACCTGAAGGACATAACTCTGGTAACAATGTACCCCATCCAGGGCACACGTGACCACTTGGACAAACGGTACAGTTAGCTTGACCTTCATAGGGATTAAATGTACCAGGATAACACTCAATAGGTGCTCTATTACCAACACCAGGACAATAGTGACCACGAGGACATTTCATAGCATCTAATTGTGTTGGACAAAAGTATCCGTTAGGGCAAGGACCAGATCCTTCTGGATTAACTGAACCACGTGGACAAAAGAAAGCATCAAAACATCTTTGTGGTGTTGAATAGTTTTTAGGAATAGGAATAGCTGCACCAACACCTGATCTACAATAATGCCCAATAGGACATGGGAATGGAGCCTCAGCTAACACTGCATCTGAACCAGGATAACAATCAAAACCATCACATTGTGGCTTTGGTGGATGTATTGTTCTCGAATAACCAACAGCTGGTTTAGGATATTCTTTATATGAGAAATCATATGAAGCTGCAACAAAAGTTGCTACACCAGAGACACTATCCACAGTCCATAATGATGAACCATTAATACCATGTGTATCACTTTGAAATGCTGAAACAGTAGTTGATTTCGTACCATTTAAACAATAATGACCCATAGGACATGTTTTCTCTGCAGCTCGTAGTTTCATAGTATCACAGATAGAACCAGGAGGGCATACAACAGGTCGAGATAGTCCGTGATCAGGGCATATATAACCAACAGGACAAATAACACATTCTGATTGTCCTTCACGTGGTTGAAATGAACCTGGTTCACATAAAGTAAAATTACGTGAATTTACTGGACAATAAGTACCGTTAGGACATAATTGACGACCCATTGCAGGACAAAAGAAACCAGGATCACAAGGTTCAGTATATCTAAAAGTAACTTTACTTTCTGAATAATCAATACCATTAACGGTAACTTCCACAGGAATATTTTCAACATTATATCTTTTACGACCTATTGGTGATGGTGCAAGACACATAATTGTTGTGTTTGATATAAATATTCCTCTACTTAACATATCACCAAATGCACAACCAAGTGATGTAACATTTAAAAAATTTGTACCAAATACAAATACAACATAACCACCTGATGTATAACCGTATTCTGGTGTGATTTTATCAACGGATGGATCTGGTTGAAATAAAAATTGTAATGATTGTTCAACAGGATGTAATAATGCACCATCTGTTGTTAAAGATAGTGATGATATACCAGGTCTATGAGGTGGTGTACGACATCTTAATAACGTACTTGATATAACTTGTGCTGATGTTGAAACAGAACCAAAACTACATTTAATATCTGCTGTATTAAGAAAACCTTGTCCATATACTGATACAACAGTACCACCTCTCATTGCAAGTCCAATGGATGGTTCAATAAAATCTATACTTGTTTGTTTAAAATTATAAAATTCTACACCTGATCTTATATAATGTTGTCCGTTAGTATTGAAAGTAATACTATAAGAACCTTCTTCTAACTCAGGTACAACACATATAACTTGTGTATCATCAATAATACTTGTTTGAACAGCAACATCACCAATCATACATACCATATCTTGTGTACGCATAAAACCAAGTCCATATACAAGTAATTCACTACCTTCTGTACCACGTGGTGGATGTACATCATATACAATAGGATCTTCAATATATTCAAAGACACCACTACCTGGTAAGAATTCTTTTCTTTTTGTTGCAATACGTATATCAACTTTACCTGAATATGTTGATGGTGGTACAATACATGTAACAGTTGTTTCTGTTACTTGTAATGCATATGTCCAATCTTCACCAACTAAACATAGTAATCCATCACCTGCTTTATTCAAGTTATAACCACTCATTGTTATTACTGTTTTAGCATTCTTAGGACCACTTGAAGGGTATACACCACCACCTGCTACTATATGTAATGATGGTGGTGTAATAAAATGTACAGCAAGAACATCTGATGTTTGTCCATGAATATTCACAACTTTTACTTGCTCATAACCTGGTGCATGAACAGGTGCAACACATTCGATTTCACCTGTGTTAATATATGTTGTTTGTAATGAAATTTGACCACCAAATACACATGATACACCAGAATTAAAATTAGAACCATATATTGTTAGTGTTTGTTGTACACCTGAGATGAGTTCAACAGGTTCAATACGTTGAATAACAGGTGTAACAAGCTCATATAACACGGGATCTTGTCTTGCTTCTAATAAATAATATTCAAATGTAAATCCCGTTGATATAAAATCAAGTCCATTCACTGATACTTCAATATCATATACACCTGGATATGATTTTCTTGTTATACATAATAAAGTTTTATCATCAACAATATAACCTTCAAAGATACTATTACCAATTTTACAAAACATGAAATCTATTGAATCAATAAATGTTAATTCAATACTTGTTCCACCTGAGATTGGACCGGTACTAGGATAACTATTACTCACACGTGGTGTGGATATAAAAGTGAAATAAAATCCTGTATTTTCACAGTTACTATTTGTTTTAGCTAAACCAATAGGTACTGATGTCTTTTGATAATAAGAGACTAATGGGGTGTTACATTGCCATTGATTTTCACCAATTATTGATGTTGGTGTTGATAACGACATATTTAAACCAAAACAACAACGGGTATATAAGATATTATCAATCAAATTACTTGTTGTTGTAGCTGATATAACTAATGTTGTAGCTTGTGATTGGAAGCCAACAACAGGATAAATATCACTTACTATAGCAGAATTTCTTGATGAGATCACGAAAGAATATATTGATGCACCATATAATGTAACAGTTAACTCATATTCACCAGGAAGGAAAGCAGTAGTAACAGTACATGTAATAATACTTCCTTCTGTTGTTACTACACCTGTAACACTACCAAGTGCACATACTGCGTGCTTATACAACGGATCTAACTCCTCACTAAATAGAATATTAAATGAGTTGATATTACTTGCGGATTGAATGACATAAGTATCTAGATAAATAACTTGTGGTGACTTCAATATAGTCATGGTAACAGGAGTCATAACATCCGCTTTATAGTAAGTAATAGCAAAAGTTGTTGTTGATCTTGGATATGTTATCTCTGGTTCAATGCAACGGATATATGTATTATTCACAATATGTACGGGGACATATAGGGTACCAAAACGGCATTCAAATGGTCCTAATAACTCTAATGGAGCAACGGCTATATCCACAATAGTTCCGCCTTGAAACATGAGTACATCTGTACTGATTGATTTCAAATTTAACACAGATATATATTCAAAATTTGCAATTGATTGAGTTAAATCTACACCTTGTCTTGTTAATGTCACATTTACAACACCAAGTGTTGAAGCTGGTGATAAACATGAAATCTTACTAGTTGATAAAACAGTAGCAGGAGAAGATTTGGTACCAAATTGACATAATAATGATCCATCATTAAAAAATCCACTACCATATATTGTTACCTTGGTGTTACCAATATCTGGACCAGATTTAGGATAAACAGCAACAATAGACATGGATGACATGACCTCTAAGGTGGAGCTATACAAGGTGTTACTGCAATAGATATCATTGCATATCGACCAGGTAAGGGATCGTTGTTGTAGTGATTTTGGTGGTGCTAATAAGCACGAAATACTACAATTTGTTACATTTAATGTTGTAATAATAGTAGAAATACTACTACATACAGCACTTGTAGGTATTACACAACTAGGTGAGTGAACATACACATTTGTATTATCAAAATCGAGGGCATAAGAGCTGTTAGACACCAAATCAAGTGTATAATTAGCAAAATGTACGGTTAGATTAGCAATTGCCGTGTCAAGTACGTGGTTCAAGTTCAAGTGGTTCAATCTAACCACCGCCTTGCCAGGATTATAACCACTTATATAGCATGCTCCAACTGTTTTATTAATCATTTTAAAAGTATATGTATTTGAATCTATGTGACAATTCATTGCATCTTCTATTACTTCATCACTAAAATGAATAAATAACGGTGCTATTGTACCAACTAAAAGTGTTTTAGGGAAATAATCAACAATAACGTGTTGTTGACGTACTTGTAGATTCATGGGACCATATATCACCATTTCACCTTGATTTACCACGAAATTAATAGAATTATCTGCATCTAAAGGTGGTATTTCACACTGTAACTCATTCTCACCAGTCCAAATAGCAATAGATGAACCCATAATCTTGTTATCATTCATAAAACTACAAGATAAAGTCAA
>JACCDO011784688.1_pt1 | contig 10068 bp, 4 predicted proteins | sample 7446101 | NCBI WGS metagenome assembly JACCDO01 (sample SAMN15323440, study PRJNA562643) | freshwater metagenome | isolation source: river surface water | place: USA:Blue River Watershed | collected 2017-08-16
CCTTCAGCAGCATCTACCAATCGAATCATGTCCTTCTCGACCCGAGTCTCACTCTCGCCGTCATTGTACAATATATCATATGTACCGTCGCCACGATCACGTGTTATCTTGCCTGCGTACCATTTGCTTCGTCCTCTGTAACGTGCTTGTATGCTATCTCCGCAGCAGAAACTTGTAATGCTTTCGCGAAAGCGATAGGATGAACTGTCATAGTGACGTATATTTACTTCATCGACACGTAATTCTAATTCTCCGTCTTCAAGTCTCAAGTCATAAATTCCATTTTTATGGTCTTTATTTATTTCACCACGCACCCATCTACCTTTTCGACGAATATCCGTTTCTATATTATCACCTTCTACAAATTTTGACCGGCGCCTTCTTTCATCAACATCCCTACTTCTACTTCTATATTCAGGGCTTCTAGATCTTTCACGTCTATCATAAATGTGTCTACGATTTGGGCGAGGCTCATCGAAACTTTTTCTGACTTCTGAATCTTGTAATGGAATAACTGATCCTTCTTCGACTCCTAAATCTTTTTCTCCGTCATCATACTCGATATCTACAGTTCTATCGTCATTCAATCGGATAATAACTCCTTTAAACCAAGAACCGATACTTCTATACCTTGCTTCGACTCTCATTCCTTTGAATAAATTATTATCACACCGTCTTAAAAAGTCTCGGCTCTCTCTTCTACCACGGTCATGGTCATCTCGTCTTCGACTTCCATTATAATGACGATTACCGCGATCTTCATCTCTATCTCTACTATTGCTTGAATCACGTAACCTTGGTCGATCGAGATAATCAAATTGATCATTTTCACGGCTAGTTCGTGTGTATTCTTTAATACTCTTCCTCAATTTCGGATTGCCCCTTAATGCTGCAAATGATCGTATAAATTCGAAAAAGTTGACATTACGTTGGATACCCAAGAAGTTTCTGGAACGTAAATATTGGGCTATTTCTCTTCTTGGTGTTATTAATCCTGCCTCTGTAAGCGCTTGGCAAGTTTCAGGTGGTGTAATATTACCCTCGATTGCAAACCTATCGAAAATACTTTTTAATTCGGCGAGAACTTTGATGTCTAATAAATCTTTATCTGCTATCATAACGTCATATTTTTCGTCATTGGGATTATTATTGCGATTGTGTCTATCGTATCCTCTTACAATAGTATCCCGTTCGTCTCTGGAATCGTTTTCCCACTTTTCGTTCACATCTGATTTCCTTGTGTCATTTCTTGAATCTTCACGAGCAGGCACAATTTTCTTCTCCTCAGTAAGTTCACCGAGAGGTACATCAACATCTTGTCCCGCAAATATAGACGCATACTGGGTAACAAATTCAACGAAATCTATTTTTTTCTCATATTCTTTGAGAGAGTTCAACCATTTTTGAACCAACGACGTGTCGAGTGGTTTATTCATGTACTCTAGAATTTGTTCTACTTGAGAACTACTTAATCTACCATCTTTTATTGTATCAAACCGATCAAATATCGCTTTTAACTTAGCCACTAGTTTAATTCTATGCGACTCCAATGTAAGAACATATTCATCTAACTCGTCCATAGTTTTAGCTTTTAATATATGAATATTTTTTTTTCTGAGATCGTCGATATACCTGGCTAATTTTCGACGAATAATACCATTTTCAATGTTTAAGGTGTCACACATAAATTTTTCGTCGATTGACAATAGTAATTTACCATCAACCTTACTAACCGCAAATTCAGCACACAAATCTTTAAGTCCACTACTTACTAACCAAGATTGAACTTGTTGAATTCCCCATGTGCTGATGTCAACTTCGTCACTATTTAGACCCTCATTCTGGTCATCAGTGTGTGAGAGAGCTTTTGAAACTGTGATAGGATTTGATACTTCTACAGGTTCGTTGAGTGGATATAACTCTTGAGTCGATGTGTGTTTAGTCTCTAAATTGCAATTTACTAATATAATTGGAAATGATCCAAAGCTTCTCAAAAATTCTCTACTTTGACCATCGGGTGTTGGAAATGATTTCATGGTGTCTGATGCAATGACAATGCAATTTACAGTGGGTACACCATCACTAATTGCAGCCAATAATGCAGCCCGTTCGGCACTAACACCATTATTGTCGCCTTCACGAATGAAAACATCGCATCCTGTATAGACTTTGCCAGATGGTGTTAGAAGTGCAGCACCTCGCGAATAATGCTTTTGGCCAGAAAGACGTCCATTTTCACATAATTTAAATGCAATATCAACTAACTCTTCTAAAATTGTCATTCCGGATTGTCCAAATGATTGCAATCCACTAAATGTATTATCGTATAATAATTTGTGGGAATGCTTGGAAACTTTAAGATCATTTGTGGATGTGTCAATTGAATTACGTCCGACAGTAAAAGAAGAATTGGGTTCAATCATCAAACTATGACTTTTATTTGATCGAGATAAGCTCTCAAAGTCATCATTCTTAGAACTGTATTTGCTTTTTTTTGGTGATAAAATGGGTGATCTACTTCCTTGGATAGAAGGAGAAGGCAAATTGTTAAAAGCAGGTTGATTCATGGTATCAGTAGCAAGGGTATTCGCGCCCAATATCATCATCATCACAGACGAACTATAACATAATATTAGAAAAATGTGAAATAATATGAAATTTTAGCATACCTATAAGCTTTCGGGTCCAGAAGGTCAAATTGGCCGGACTTGGCATTTGCACTAATAATTCCATTGATCTCTGGTTTTTGTGCGCTATCATTCAATGAAGCTGTATTCCCTCTTGTTCTAGTTTCTATTATACCACTTTTTTTACCGTTGGGGCCATTATTAGCATTCTTTTTCATCTGTTTTAACTCGCGTGCTTTCCAAATCAGCTTGTCTGCGCGGTCCGCGCCCTGACGCAGCGCTTGTGCCATGTCTCAAGTACTTTTACTCAACAGTAACAAATTTGAAAAAAATCGGTAGGGTCCGCGGCCGGATTTGCAGAAAAAAAAAATTTAACAATATTATCGTTATTTTATTTACTAATACCGATACTTACATATTAACTGTACTTAAATATAAGGTAGTTGTCCGTGCGGTTAATATTACATTAGTCTATCACAAAATTGTCCAAAAAAAACTTAAATCTTATATACAATTGACTCATAGCTACTCATTATTAATGATGACCTCCCAGCAAAGGGGCTTGTTCAAGTTGTGCAGCTTTGGTGTCTAGTGCTGCTTGTGATAGGACAACCATACCAGTATCATTTATTCCAAATAAATTGTAATGTCTCAAAAATTTAAATGCGAAAACTTTAGCAACATCTTGTATTAACCACCAAAGTATACAATACAACCATATATACAAAGGAAGTAAATATGGTGTGTGGTAAGCTAAACCGAGCGTATAAATGTCATCAGGATAAGATGATGGCCAAGTTATAGCAAGGATTGTAGATAATGATAAAGCAACACAGGCTGCTCCGAATAATATTGGGGCTGGTTTGGAACTCCAAAACCAATCGTCTCCAGTACGAGCTGAAAACAATGTCAAAAAATCAGACACCGCAACTTTCAAATAAATAGAAGTAGTTATTTGACCATATGATATACCGCCTAAACCAGTTAATTGGAAAACTGAACCCGTGTTCCATGAATCCAATAGCATATATAATAAAGCCAATGATGACAGACAAGCAATACCAGCTAAAATCGAGCCAATAAAAAATAAAACTCTTAAATTCCAGACTTCTGGTGTTTGACTAGGAGTGACATAATCATATGCTATAGCAATTAATGATATATCATTTAGTAATGTTATTAACATAAGCATAAGTACAGGCATGTGAAAGAAATCAGGCCATGCATTAGCATCATCATCTATGTCACTTGGTTGATAATCAACAGGTTTAAATGCGAACACGGCAATAAAAAAGAATATTAATAATTGTAAAGTGGCAGCTATCCGATATGTAATGAAATTACGAATTCTAACGAAAATGCACCGAGCTATCAAAATTCCATGAATGATAGTGGATAACCCAGGTTGAGTTAAAACAATATCTGCAGCAGCTTTAGCCGCATCTGTGGCACCACAAACAGCTACACCAACATCAGCGCGTTTCAACGCTGGTGCATCATTGACGCCATCACCTGTCATACCAGTTTTATAGCCTAATTCTCTCAAGCATTCCACCACTAGATATTTATGCTCTGGGTAAACTTGAGCAAATCCATCAGCTGCTAGTACCATATCACCATAATTTTTTCCTAAATCTTGTGGTTTTTTCTTTGTTTCAGGATCTAACATAGGTAATCCTGTTGCATTTAGTATATTGTCTCCCATGTCTAGTGCTCTAGCAGTTTCCTTAGCGATTAATAAGTGATCACCGGTAATCATTTTGACCATAACTCCATACACCTTGGCATCTCTAATGGTTTGTAACGTATCGGGTCTTGGAGGATCTAAAAATGACAACAATCCTAACATTTCCCACTGTCCATTTTCATTGGTTTTAGCAACAGCTAGTGTTCGAATTCCACGTTGTCCGAATGATAGTACGTCTTTTTCTACTAAAGCAGTGACTGCTGGATTGTTAACTAAGTTGCAAATTATATTTGGAGCTCCTTTAGATGTTTTGAAAACTTTACCAGTGCTTTTTTCTCTAACTGTTCCTTCCGTTCTTTTAACAACCGGATCAAAAGGCATAAATTCTATTTGATCAACTGTTGCCATAGAAGCCATATCCACAGCACCTTGCATGTGTTCGTTACCTAGGATCATAGTATCTAATGCATCTTTCGCAGGCTCCATCCACTTAGTTGCCATAGCACAATATCGCAATAGAGAGTATTGTGTTTCGCCATCTTTGTACACTGGGGTCTCTTTTTGAATCTGCATTTGGTTTAAAGTTAAAGTACCAGTTTTGTCACTGCATAATATAGCCATACCAGCCATATCTTCAATAGCTGATAATCTAGTAACAATAGCACCATGCTTTGTTAACTCATGGGAACCTAGTGCAAGTGTACTAGTTGTTACAATTTCAATAGCCAATGGGATGGATGCTACCATTAAAACAACAACAAATGATAATGCGACAACAACATCTGTGCTTTGAATCAAATATATGAACACAATAGAACATAATGTCAATGACAACAGTACAAGTACTATCATTATATCGATAAGTATATTTGTAAGATTTGAGGTCTCAGGGTCGCCAGATAATAATGCAGCAGTTGTTCCAAGAAAAGTTTTGGGACCAATAAATTCAACAGTGCCCTCACATTCGCCTCGTGCAACTGTTGACCCCATCATAACTGGTGATCCTTTAAACATTTGTACTGGTAATGACTCCCCTGTTAAGGCAGCTTGGTCAACATCAATGGTGCCTTCATTCACTCTACAATCAGCAGGAATTGCACCACCAGAGGCTAATTTAACTAAATCACCAGGGACAAGAAACGTGGCATCAATTTTTACCCATTTACCATTACGAAGCACATGAGCCTCAGGTTTGACGGACTTTTTTAACTCGGCAACAGCGTCATTGGCATTAACAGTTTCTATGAATGATATTGTGGCGTTACCAAATAATATGAGTAGTAAAATACCCATATCGATGAAATTTTCGATAGCTCCTTCAATAATTGCAGCTATCCATATCATAATAGGCATAGGCTGCCATAACAATGACACAAAAATATACCATTTCGGTACAGTACTTTCAGGTAATTCATTTTTACCGTGGACTTTACGCAAATTATCGGCTTCTTCATCGGTCAATCCTGTTGAATACTTGAACGCTGGATTCGATACTCTTCTGCCGGAAGCAGAATCCTCGGAGTGCTCTAGTAACGGGTTCTCAGTGTCACTCCCGTTCTCCAAATCCTTCGGATTCTTGGAAGCCATGATGCAAGTTGTATGCAGACTGTAGGCTTGACTCTTTTGGTCAGGAGGATTTGGCGGGTTAGCATGGTGAGGGTTTGGACAATTATGACGACGAAAAATGTATGCTATTAGCATGCAAATTAACTTTGAATTAGGCGACAGCTCGGATCAAATGTATCGTGCAGAGGGAATTGAGGTTTATTCTGCAAGAATTAATATTACTGGCATGCTTCTAAAATACATTGATTTTAATATTCTAATACTTTCAAAGTAGGCACCGAAATTGTCGTATATATGTTAATCAGGAAATCTGACATCATTTCTTATTCATATTCCGATCGGTTTTTGTAATTAGCGTTTGGTTTCCTGACGTGAGAATTTCAGACAGAAAATTGAAACTTTTGGGAAAAGAGAAAAAATTCTTCTTAACCTGGAATTTGTGTAATGAAACGGAATAATCGCGTGTGGAAATTACGCCGCTAATGGTGTGTGGTCTGTAGCTCGTGAAACGTATCAGGTGAGAGTAAAGAAATGTTTTCTATTTTCGCCAAAACATTTTTTAGTCCAAAAGAGAAAGAATTGAACATTTCAAGTGAAGTTAAGTTATTGGATATTGTACAGTCCTGTGTAAGAAATATGCAATTGCTGATCGATACACAATGCATCGATTCTTCCCTGTCAAAAGAATTATCAATACCTGTTTTAAGTGAAATTATAGGAGGACTAGTCCCTTCTTCATCCTGCGTAGATGAATTATGTGATGCAGTAACTAATCTTCGAATAATTATACTTTCGGATGATTTGTCTAGTACAAAGAGCCATATTAGTAAGGAATGTAAGGAAGAGTTAGTTTCTTTAATGTTTAAAGAAGGATTAGTTGAAATATTAATATGGAATTTTGGGCTTTTACCACTAGAGTCCAAAAAAAATATTGTCTTCATATTTCAAGCATGTATTAAATGGAATTATGCTAAGTTTAGTGAACATTTTTGTTGTAATGAGCGTATTTTGGATAAATTGATAGATAATTATCTGATACATGATGTAGCATTACATTGTGGTACCTTGTTAAGAGACTGTATTCGGAATTGTAGTAAGACTGTAAGCATCCTTTTCAATGAAGCAAAGAATTCTTTATGGAAATTATTTGCAGTTTGTGTTAATGATAATATTCAGTTTGACATAATGGTGGATGCTTTCAATACTATAAGAGAGATATTAACATACAATGATAAGGAATCAGTGACCCATTTCCTTACTAATAACTGTGATCAGTTTAATGCATATTTTGACGCATTGATATTGAGTCAAAATTATATCATTCGACGACTATCGTTAAAATTATTAGGAGAATTATTATTAGATAAGAATAATATAAACTTTACTATTTCATATGCAGCAAATAATACGAATTTGAAAAATGTAATGAAACTGTTAATTGATCCGTCCGCAGCAATCCAATTTGAATCTTTCCATGTGTTGAAGGTTTTTATAATTATTCCTAACAAAGCAAAAGAAATTTCACGTATACTATACCAAAATAAGACCAAATTAATTCAATTAGTTGAAAGCATTGGAATGCATAAACATGACAACGATTTTATGGGTGATAACGATGTACATAGTATTGAAGATAAGAGATTGGTTTTATCTATTTTGGAGTCGTTACATATTTCAGACGATAATGAAGATATTTTAGTAGTTAACGTATAAGGATGTATTAAGAATGTATCACATTGTCAAACTATGTTTTATAGAGTATAATATAATATTGTTAATTTGTATCTAGTAACGGTATTACCTGTTTTACTCACTCAAGTACTGCGTCCAGCCTGGACGGTCCAGGAGCACGGTGCCGGTACCAAGTACCGGTCCGCTTACGACAGTGGTACCTTACGACACAGTCACTGAGTTGGGTGACAACTTGTGTCACATCACAAGACGCCGTCGCCAAAACATATTTTGGCTGATTCAGACCATGATTCGCTGTGCATTTCTCCTTGTTATTATTGTTGCAAGCAACGCTTTCGTTCTGCAAAAGAATTTTAATGCAATCAACAAATTTGCCCTGCCGGTGGTACCTGGTGGCAATGGGGATGGTCCATTAGGTAAACCAAAGGGTATCTCTGGTGAGTTTAATAACTTTGCCGCTCATCAACCTACGCTAGATAAAAATCGCAATCAAGATCCTTGGGTGCAACAAAGACAACGTCCTCGACGAAATCGCAAAAGTGAAATTGTAAGAGGTTTAGTTCGTGAGAACATAGTTACAGCTAAAGATTTTATATATCCATTATTTATTCATGACGCTGATCATAAGGAAGAGATATCTTCTATGCCTGGCTGTTTCCGTCATTCGATGAAAACTATGTTAGAAGAGGTTGAAGAAGCCATGACATATGGTGTCGGATGCTTTATTTTATTTCCTAAAGTTCCTGATAACTTAAAAACTAATTATGCTGAAGAAGCATATAATCCTAATGGAATCGTTCCTAGAGCATTAGCATTAATTAAATCTAAGTTTCCAAATGCTATTGTGTGCACGGATATAGCATTAGATCCTTATTCTAGTCAAGGACATGATGGTGTTGTAAAGGATGGTAAAATATTAAATGATATTACCATTATGCAATTGCAAAAACAAGCTGTGATGCAGGCTAGAGCAGGATCAGATGTTGTCGCGCCATCGGATATGATGGATGGTCGTATTGGAGCTGTGAGAGATGCTTTAGATGCTGAAGGTTTTACTGATGTGTCAATTCTAGCCTACACCGCTAAATATGCTTCCGCTTATTATGGACCATTTAGAGATGCTTTAGATTCGCATCCTGGCTTTGGTGATAAAAAAACGTATCAGCAAGATCCAGCAAACGGAAGAGAAGCATTAATTGAGGCTGCATTAGATGTAGCAGAGGGTGCAGATATGCTAATGGTAAAGCCAGGAATGCCATATCTAGATATTATTTACAGATTGCGTGAAGCAACCAATTTACCTATTGCGGCATATCACGTTTCTGGTGAATATGCTATGTTAAAAGCAGCTGCGCAAAAAGGATGGTTAGATGAAAGAAAGGCCGTCATGGAAGCTATGACATGTTTCAAACGAGCTGGCACTGACGTTATTCTTACTTACTATGCTAAACAAGCAGCAAAGTGGATAGCTGAAGAGGGGGGTCAATTAAATTTGAATAAAAAATAATTAACAATATCAACATTCTATACACTTAAGTAAAATATTTCAGATATATTATTGTCATAATAAATATTTTCTTCTTTACTATGAGGATTTTCTTAAGTTTCCATTATTCTTATTGGAAATTTTGTTTACAGAATCAGTGACATTAACAATCTTGAAGGTATTCGATCTATCCCACCATGCACAATTTAAAACAGTTGAGTCTACATTGAAGCTTCCATCGTGATGAATAGTAATTAATATTGGGTCAGATGGCCAATATTTTCGTCCTTTAATAAGTCTATCATTTTTATGCTTCGATTTCGAGTCTGTTGTTGGGCCCCAATTACTTGATGACGTTCTAGCATTCGCTAAATAAGATTGTGGTAAAGTATTAGCTGGGAAACCTTGATTACTTTGGCCCCATTTACTGTCGACTCTGCTCCATACTATTATCCAATATTTTCCTGGTTTCATACTTGTCACTGTTACTGTATATTTTGTAGTTGTATCTGTAGCACTATCACTAGAGAAAAGAGAAAAGTCTGCAGAGAATGAGAAATCAGAAGCACTAGCACTACGACTATCCCATTGCGTCTTACCCCTTTGGTTTCTAGACAGTATAATAGATTCATTTTTGATACTCATTCCATTCAAATTGACTGTAGCTTTTACGGTATCTAAGGCATCACTTGTAGGAATATTTAAATTATTAAGAATATAAGACCATTCACTTTGATGGTTATACAAGCTTTCATAGTTAATTGGAGCCTCGCGAATCGATATCCAGGTGCTATCAACACTAAATCCACCTCCAACAATCCATTTTATATTAAAACTAATGCCACCGGAAATTTTCTCGGTATTGATAGATGTGAAACAATTATATGGTTGTAAAACATCTATAGCCAAAAGAGATAAACGAATGTTTCGAGGTATATGTCCGTTGCTTTTTGCTGTTGTATTTAAAATGTCTTCGTGGCTCCCAAGGGTATTATCTAATGGTTTCTTTC
>JACCDO010647253.1_pt1 | contig 10067 bp, 11 predicted proteins | sample 7446101 | NCBI WGS metagenome assembly JACCDO01 (sample SAMN15323440, study PRJNA562643) | freshwater metagenome | isolation source: river surface water | place: USA:Blue River Watershed | collected 2017-08-16
TTCACAAAACTCGTGAAAAGAAATTGGAAGATTTAGATTGGGCTATTCGCCCTTGTGTATTCAAGCTTCATTCTCATTACTTGGAACATCTCAGACCCAATAATGAAAAAGTGTATATGAAGCACGCTGTTGAACTTGTGAATAATCTTCAACTCTTTGAACAAGGACGTTTACTTACGCCCGTGGCCCCTGCGGCGGGTTCCTCTGCGGGTGGACTTGTGGACACGGCTGCGGCTCTTGCTGTTTCTGCTACTTCTAGTTAAATGACGCCCACCACTTGATGAACTAAGGATATAATTAGCTGTTTGATTTCTTAAATTCATAAGTTTTCTTGTTTTCTCATTTAAACGATCACTATATTTATTTTTAATTATTTTTATTGTGTTTTGTAATTGTTTAGCAGAATTTTTTACAAATTTATTTTTATAGGTATTGTAACTAGGATCAGTTGCTTTTTTTTCTATAGCTTTTCCTCTTGAGGCTACGTACATAGCATTTTGTATTTTAAATGTATTCATAAGCCCCTTAAAAATCTCATTATTTGTGTTAGACATTTCTACTTTCTCTGTTCATTTTTATTTCGCAAAAGTCTAAAGATATCCCACAACAACTCTTGTAGTGACAATGGCTGCTGTAGGTATTGATCTTGGAACAACGACCTCTTGTGTGGGTGTCTGGCAAAACAACCGCGTGGAAATCATTGCGAACGATCAAGGAAATCGTATTACCCCTTCCTTTGTCGCCTTTACTGATTCGGAACGCTTGATCGGGGAGGCTGCAAAAAATCAAGCTGCTGGAAATCCTAAAAATACAGTATACGAAGCCAAACGTTTGATTGGACGTCGCTATGACGAACCTTCTGTCCAAAAGGATATCAAACTTTTTTCCTATAACGTGGTCAAAGGTCAATACGAAAAACCCGAGATTGAAGTGGAATTCAAGGGGGAAACCAAACGTATGAAACCAGAAGAAATTGGCGCAGCCGTTCTTCAAAAGATGAAAGCTACCGCAGAAGCTTACTTAGGCACACCTGTCAAAGATGCCGTGATTACTGTTCCAGCTTACTTCAATGATTCTCAACGTCAAGCCACCAAAGACGCAGGTGTAATCGCAGGCCTCAATGTGCTCCGCATCATCAATGAACCGACAGCTGCGGCTATCGCTTATGGTTTGGATAAGAAACGTGATGGTGAACAACACGTCTTAATTTTTGATTTGGGTGGTGGCACCTTTGATGTATCTTTACTTTCATTAGACGATGGTATTTTTGAAGTCAAAGCCACTGCAGGGGATACACACTTAGGGGGTGCCGACTTTGATAATCTTTTAGTGGAATTCTGTATGCAAGAATTTAAGAAAAAAACCAAACTTGATTTATCCAGTAATCATCGTGCTCTTCGTCGTCTTCGCACAGCTTGTGAACGTGCTAAACATACTCTTTCATCGGCTACACAAGCCAATATTGAAGTCGATTCTCTCCACGAAGGGCAAGACTTCTCTACCACGATTACCCGTGCGAAGTTTGAAGCTCTCTGTGAATCTGTCTTCAAACGTTGTATGGAACCTGTGGAACAAGTCCTTCGTGACTCGAAGATGTCCAAGGATCAAATTAACGAAATTGTGATGGTCGGTGGATCTTCCCGTATTCCTCGTATTCGTCAGATGTTATCTGATTTCTTTAATGGTAAGAAACTCAATGATTCCGTGAATCCGGATGAAGCAGTAGCTTATGGTGCTGCAGTCCAAGCTCACATTTTGACCAAGAAAGATGGTGCTCCTGAAGATCGCACGGATCAACTTCTCCTCTTAGATGTCACTCCTCTCACTCTTGGTATTGAAACCGCAGGAGGAATTATGACTCCGTTGATTAAACGCAATACCACCATTCCTACTAAAAAATCCCAAACCTTCTCCACCTACGCCGACAATCAACCCGCTGTGGATATCCAAATCTACGAAGGGGAACGCAACTTTACCAAAGACAACAACTTATTGGGCCGATTCCGCCTGGAAGGTATTCCTCCTATGCCCCGTGGAATCCCGCAGATTGAGATTACCTATGATTTGGATGCGAACGGTATCTTAAATGTCACTGCCGCTGAAAAATCCACAGGTAAATCCAATAAGATTACGATTACCAATGATAAAGGCCGTTTGAGCAAAGAACAAATTGAAAAAATGGTAGCAGAAGCTGCGGAACACGAAAAAGAAGATAAGGAACGTATGGCCAAGGTAGAAGCCAAGAATGAATTGGAATCCTACTTATACAACGCTCGTAACTCTTTCCGTGACGAAAAGGTAGTCGGTAAACTCGGCGCTGATGCGAAGGAAGGGGAAGAAAAAGCCCAAGAATTCCTGAATTGGTTAGACAACCATACTGATGAAGACACTGAAACCTATAAAGCGAAGATGAAAGAAGCAGAAGAAGCACTTCGTCCTCTTTTAATGAAACTCTACGCTTCAGGAGCTGCTCCAGAAAGTGCTGGAAGTGCAGGAGAAGAAGGCAATCTTCCTGGAATGCACGGGCAAAGTTCAGGCCCTAAGGTAGAAGAAGTCGATTAAAAGAAAAGACGCAAATATTAGAATTATTTCTTAAAAAAAGTTTTTAAGACTAATAAGGTTCCTACACAAAAGGCGGCGACGACTGCGGAAGCCACTCCCTGATTGGAAATAATCATATAGCCTTTGCTGGTAGGAGCATCCGGTAAATTACATACTTCACAAGATGATTTTTGTTGAATATCTGAATCGCCTTTTTTCAAACGAACTTGTTTCAATTGGATATTTTTGTGTCCAGCTAAAACAACCATACCCATCTGAGAACAACGTCTCATAAAATGATCTACGTGTCCATCAATAGGAAATGCATTCTCACACAAGACTTTAGCTCCTTGACGTGTTAAAATGTAGCCGGTCAACGGAGCGACCACTTCATACGACCAATTCTTAGAATAGGTGGGAGATCCTAGCTCTAACGCTCGTGTCAAGGTTGGTCCGAAAGGTCTAGCTAACATCCAGATATCAGGACGTTTAATATCTTCTTGATTTAAATCTTCCATTGCGGCTTGTAACTGTTCCACAAAGTTATCGGGAATTTCAGCATCATCTTCCAAAATAAAAAGGTTTTCTTTGTCAGTATCCAAAAATTTTTTCCAACAAGTGTAATGACTCAAATAACAACCCACTCCTCCTGGAGTATCTAAATCTTCGTGATCTCGGCGTTTTTGATATAAAATATTACGTTTGGTTCGTAAAGATACTCGATTGTCATTTTTGATATCTAAGAGTTTACCATTGATACCTTCAAAACGTTCAAATGGATAGACTTGAATAAGACGTTGAACACCAGGTTGTTGAATAAAACGTTCCCAGCGATCGGGTCTTTCTTTCAGATTTATACAATAGATTTGAAAGAGATTCGATTTTCTTTCCTGCTCCATTCCTGTTTAGTGGATTAGACATTTCCAAAATCTTGGAAGTTGGCTGCTTTTGGAGGTGGTTTTGTCGGACGAGTGTATTCTCTGACTTTACCGTTCCAAGCGCTGTAGTAGGTGCGACCATTTTGGTCTATTTTTTGTTCCCATCCATTGGGTAGAGGAACATAAGGTTCTGTAGGAATATTCGTTTGGGATACCAGCCCATCTTCACTTACATAATGGACATCTCCCCCATTTCCTAATAATGTTTCTACCCAACCAGAGGGTAAACTCCTTGGTTTATAGGGAGGACTTCTTCCTTCGGGTTGAGGTCTACCATACATTGCGCCATACTCTGGAGTTCTAGGAGAATAGGCTGGACTTGTAGGAGCATAGGTTGGGCTTGTAGGTGCATAGTTAGGTGATTTTACGGGATAATAAGGTTGTGTAGGCTTATTCCACTGTGTTATTTTACCGTCTACAGTGACATAATAGGTGACTCCATCGTTGGGGCCTTTTATTTCTTCCCAACCTTGGGGTAAACCGCTAGGTTGACCCAAGACGCCTGAATAATTCGGTGTGCTAGGACGACCATAGCCATAGGGAGGTGTGGTAGGACCACCATAGCCATATGGAGGTGTGGTAGAACCATATTGAGGGGTTGTGGAAGCTGCTGCTGCGGCTTTTTCTTGAAGTTTTCCGTAGAAAGCACTCTTTTGCGGTGTGCGTTTGCCTTTGGCGGCGGCAGGACCCTTGGCCACTGGAGGAGCCACCAGAGCAGCTGCAGCTTCCAAAGCTTTCGCATTGCCCACGTTGAGCCGTAGAGATTCACGATTACGTGTGCCAATCGGTCTTGTTTTCGCAGCAATCCAATCTTCACGCCATTGTCGAAACATTAATGCGCATCCTGCGGCAGCACGACTGATGGCTGCAAGCGCAACCGTTTGTTTTCCGTCACGAGCTTTATCCGTTGGAAAATCTACACCGATACGGAGCACCATTTCCGCGCGGAGAGGATGTGGGACTTTATAACCGACAAAACTGACTTCGTTGGAATCCATTAGATTGGCTTCCATATAGGCTTGGAACAAATTACCCAGAGTATGTTCTTCATTAGGAAAATAGAAGTCAAAGCCTTTCATACGAGCATCCGCAGGAACGACTTTTACATCATTAGGGAGTTCACCTGAATATTTTGCGCATCTCTTTTCAATATTTAATAATGCTTTCTCCACAATATCAAAGATAGGTAAGGTTCCAATAGTTTCTACAACAAAATCAAAGCTATTAGGTTCTCCTTTACTATTGACTTTGTAACAGCGTTGTACTTCCATGGTTTGGAATTCACGGATCATTTGTTCTTTCTTTTCACCGTCGTCTTTGATAGAATCAAACGTGAGTTTTTTGTTGTTTTCTAACCAACGTTCAAAGAATTGTTGTTGTTTGGCAGGATCCGTATCAATAGTATAAGAGTAAGAGCATTGACTTACAGGACACCAACGAATATGCTGGCTACCTGTGCCAACAGAAGCACGGGCTACAAACTCTATTTTTTGCGCAGCGGTATTGGGTTGTTTGGCTTTTAAAATAGCAATCAAACAAGTATCCCCTGTAATGGGATCAGGATGAAAGAATTCTTTATTACCTGGTCCATATTTCACATAACCTTCATCCGCTGTTCCCATTTTAAACACTTCAATGTCTTCCGCTTTTACAGGCATAGACGTTGTTGTATTATTTTCCTTGGAAAGACGAAATTCAAACTGATCTTTATTCCAGCCATCCGAATTCCAAGTCTCAGCATTGATGTGAATAGGAATTAAGCCGATACGATCGGCTAACATTTCGTTGGTCATTGGTGTGGTATTCGCTGAAATTTTTACATCTGTCGTAGCACCTGTATCATTCATCTTAGAATCAAAGGCTAATGATTCAACACCAGTAAGAATCATACGACGGAGTGTATTGACATAAGCCACTTCAGTATCTTTAATTTGAAAGGTGAGAGTATTCTCATCTTCCACATTGGCAAGGTTCCAGAAAATTTGAGAAGAACTCATTCTATCCTACTTGTGGGTTCCTGTTTAAGGTTGGCGAAACTCAATTTTACTGCGTTGAAACTTTGGACAACCTATCTTTCACCACGTTAGTCGGTATGAGCACCGGGCAACCCGAACACATATGTTTTTACAGCAATAAGTGTAACTGGTGTAAAGCCTTTTTAACCGAATTAGCCACAACTCCTTGGAAACAGAGTTTCCGGTTTGTGTGCGTGGATCCAAGTCCTAACCGTCCGCCACTTCCGTCTTGGCTCCAAAAAGTGCCTACTTTGGTCATTAAAGGTGAACAACAGCCCAGAACAGACGGTGAAGTGATGAATTGGTTATCCGAAATGAAATTACGTGTGGGAGGAAGCGGTATGGGTCAAGGTCCGATGGCCGCAGCAGCCAATGAATATGAAGCTTACAATATGATGGAACATCAATCGTTTGCGAAAGGGTTCGGTTACAGTGGTGTAGATATAGATACTAGCACACAGGGAAATGGTGGAGCCAGTATTCCTGGAGCCTTTTCCTTTTTAAACGGTGCTGCTGCTCCTGGTGATCGCACAGCCAACACTCTTCCGAGTATGATGGATACCGCCAAGCGAAGTCAAAAAGAACGGATGATGGATCAGCAAATGGAGGCTTATATGAAAGAAAGAGACCGTGGAATGCCACAAGGTCCTCCTCGTGTCTAAGAGCCTAAACTTTTCTGCGTGTAAATTTGTAAGGGGATCCCAAATCTATACAATAGAATGTCTTATCTCGGAGCATTTAACAACCAACTTATTCGTTTCTTTGAAGAGCTTACAGAAAGCTATCCAGAGGAAAAAGGTATTAAAATGGCCTTAGAAGTCATTCAAGGCACCAAAAAAGTCAATCCCAAACTTATCTTAGATTTGTTCTACGATAATGTCTATAAACCTTGCCACGAATGGATTGAAAATGAAGATGAAACAATTATTGCCTTTGCGAAGAACAAAGTTCAAAATGAATATAATGAAGTAAGTGCTGCTTTATTTATTTTTGATAAACACTGGCCAGAAATGTCCGAGAATAATCAAAAAGCCATTTGGAATTATTTGAAAGTCTTGTGTGTTTTCTGTGAAAAAGCGAGAGGCCTTCCTTCCAAGGCTTCTATAGCTAAATAGCCAAAAAGAGCGATGGGCTCTTTTTTACATAGCCAAAAAGAGCGGTGGGCTCTTTTTCACATAGCCAAAAAGAGCGGTGGGCTCTTTTTCACATAGCCAAAAAGAGCGTAAAGAACTAACAAGACCTCTTCCGAGACAGAACTAGAATGTCTGAGGAGAAGTCTATTGATTCCATTTTTAACAAGAAATACACAGAATTTTGTGATGACTTGCTTGGCACCTATCCCGAAAAGGATGAAGAGATTCGTGCTGCTCGCAACTTGACCGAAGCTGAACGAATGGAACGCTTCCGCAGAGAAGTGCTTCCTACCGCAGGACGTCCTACACGTGATCCTTTAGTCACACCCGGTCCTGTTCTTCCGGGCGTTACCATCGAAGAAGAACATTGGAATAGCTTCTCTGGTAATTCCAAAAAGGCTATTCAAGAATATATCACATTGTTAACCTTTACGTGTATGTTTGGATCGGATGAAAAGAATCCTTTCACTGAATTTGCCAATAACCCTGAAGCGAAGAAATGGATGGAAGAGATGATGGGTTCTTGGAAAGAGAAACTCAGCAATATGGACTTCAAAGCCATTACGGAGAAAATGATGAAGATCTTTGGAGAGGGAAAAGGTGGATTCAAACTTCCTGAACGAATGTTGAAAGGTCAATTGGCCAAATTAGCCGAGGAATTAGTCAAAGAATTTAGACCCGAAGACTTTGGCCTTAGCACATCAGAATTAGAAGAAACGGAAAGAAATCCTTCCCGGGCTTTTGATCTTTTAATGAATATTTACACACAGCGTCCTGAATTGCTCCAAAATGCGATGAAACGCATCGCCAAGAAAATTCAGGATAAAGTTCGTCGTGGAGAATTAAGACCACAGGAACTTGCGGCAGAAGCGGAAGAGATGATGAAGGAATTTACCGATAATCCAGCCTTTGTGGAATTAATGGAAAGCTTCCGCAATGTCTTTGGATTTCAAGATGAAGAAGCTTCCAAAGCTGCTGGTCGTGATGGTGAAAATAGACGAGCCCAAGCTGTCAGACAAATTCGTGCTGAACGTGAACGTCGTCAACGTCAACGTGCCGCTGAAGAAGCTGCTCGTCAGCAATCGAATTCATCTTCTCAACAGGCTCAACCCACCGTGGAAGAGCTTATGCGCCAATTGGGCTTAGATAAGCCCGATACAGGAAAAAAGGGAGGTAAAGGTGGAAAAGGTGGTCGTAAGTAAGTATACCTAACTAAGTAGTAGCGCCTCAGATGGTCAAAGTAGCTTTATGTGATCCTTTTTTTTGGGAACAGCCTTCTGTCCTTGTGGGAGGAGCTTGGTGGAGAAGATGGTCCCGCACACGTTCGGCACCTTGCGCAAGTGAAACAGTAAACGAAATAGCTGCCGTGTATTTATTCACGGCATTTGTTGGTCTTATCTTAAGTGTGGTCATAGGATATGTCTATGCTATTCCTGTCGCAATGGGTATCGCAACTCTGTATTTAGTTCCTGCTTATATGAGTTTGTATGATATCCAGTCTATGAAAGATTGTTCCGATACCAAGGAGAATTTTGAAGTGCAACCGAATCCTGATCCTATTCCGATGGTCGCCACTCCTCTAGAAACAAGACCTACCGCGGCAAATCCTTTTATGAATGTGTTGATTGATGAAATCAAATACAATCCTACTCGTCCCGCTGCCGCGGATGTCAGTAGCCCCGAGGTAGCCGATAGTCTCGATCAGTTTTTCCGCGTTCAATGGTCATCTGATCCTACTGACGTCTTTGGACGCACCCAAAGTCAACGTATGTTTGTCACACAACCGGCTACCAGCATTCCTAATGACCAAGAAAGCTATCAGAACTGGTTATATCGCATTCCCGGTAAAACTTGTAAGGAAGGTGGTCGCGAAGCTTGCTTACCTGGTACCGATGGTGGCCCTGTGACTTGGCTCAATCAAAATCGTTAGATTTTCTTTCCACGATTGTATAAACAATACAAGAAAGAAATTTAGAGTCGTAAAGGTGCTTTGGCGGCATTTTCGTAGTAACTTTGGATACCTGCTCCTGGCTGGATTTTACTAGCGGTCGGATCGGTGCTTTGATAGGCAGCATAGTCTCCTCCTTTGAGAGGCTTTTGAGTCATTAAACTCATTTTCTTACCGCATTTAAATCGTTTGAGTGTTTTCCCTTTGGTTTGTAAGACCGATTTTACACAGACACCAATCGCTGCGGCTTCGCGTGCCGCAGATGTATTCTTTACTCCGGGTCTTAGTTTAATCGTTTTACGAACCTTTTTGATACAACGGCAGAAATCTGCCGCAAGTTTGTTTTTACGAGTAGCCATTCTACTCAGACACAATCTTTTTCCTTTCTATCCTCAGAGATGGCAGCAGCTACATTTAACATCAATAGATTATCTCGTGTTCGTGATGATCTTTGTGGTATTGAACAATACTACAAACAGTCCGTAGGACCAGGAGACTATCAAGTCACCAACTTAGTCCCGGATGCCAAGCAAGTGAATCCATTGTCTGTAGAACAACTGTTGATCTATCCACGTGAAGGCTATGGTCTCAATAACAAATCCATTGATGCGGATTCCATTCTCCGTAATCAACCTGAATTTAAGAACAACCGTTGTATTATTCGTAATCAAGCTCGTCCCTTTATGACTGTTCCTTATATGGGCACCGGTCGTGGAAATCCAGATGTAGAAAGCTTATTGCTCCATTCTGAACAAGTCCGTCAAGGTAAGGAATGTGGAACTGTTACAGAAGAATTCTTTACGCAACAATATACTCCTTTGATTCCCACTGTAAAACAAAACATCCAAAACCCGAAGAACTTAGTTCCTGAAGTCGCTGCCAATGGATGGATCCGTGGAGGTATTCCTTCTCGTTCTTATATCCGTGATGTTAACTGCTAACAAGTTAGCAATTTGCTCCCTATCAAAAACGTGCCGTTTTGATAGCGTTAACTGCTAAATCGTAAACTATACTCTATAGTAATAGAATGGTAGATTACGGGGCTCCCTTAGATCATCCCTTTGAGAAAAAAGAAAATCCCCAAGCCTATGACGAATTTGCGTATGCCTATACTCATAAGCACGCAGCTAGACACATACTAGGTGTTGTCGGTGGTAACGAGGTGTCCCTTGTCAAAGGAAATCGTGTAGATCTGGAATCCGATTTATTCGGTATCACACGACCAAATACGTGGTGTAAGGATAGAAAGCATCTTCCTCCCAAACAAGGAGATAGTCAAATCAAACGTGAAAATCCTAAGGAAGATACCTTTTCAGTAGACGTCCGTATGCAGCACTTGCCTGCCTATCAGATGTGGGCATATCCTGTCACTTTCGCACCCAAACCGATTCAGAATGAAGTGTGTAAAGCTCCTCATAAGTATTAAGACTCGCTTTAGGGTAAAGCTCCTCATAAGTATGAAGACTCGCTTTAGGGTAAAGCTCCTCATAAA
>JACCDO011809155.1_pt1 | contig 10066 bp, 8 predicted proteins | sample 7446101 | NCBI WGS metagenome assembly JACCDO01 (sample SAMN15323440, study PRJNA562643) | freshwater metagenome | isolation source: river surface water | place: USA:Blue River Watershed | collected 2017-08-16
ACCCCAGACGGCAAGATCGACCAGCGTCGTTTCGGTGGTCACACCCGCGACCACGGTAAAGCTCCGGTTCGTCGTAGTTGCTACGCAGCCGACCGCACCGGCCACATGATCTTGCAGACCCTTTACCAAAACTGCGTAAAGCTCGGCATCGAGTTCTACAACGAGTTCTACGTACTCGACCTAGTGATGAACAAGGTTGACGGCGAAGAGCGCCCAAGCGCAGTTGTTGCCTACGAGCTAGCCACCGGAGACATTCACGTCTTCCAGGGCAAGTCGATCATCTTCGCAACCGGTGGTTTCGGAAAGATCTTCAAGACCACCTCGAACGCTCACACCCTTACCGGTGACGGCGTTGGCATCATCTGGCGCAAGGGTCTTCCACTAGAAGACATGGAGTTCTACCAGTTCCACCCAACCGGCCTAGCAGGCCTCGGCATCCTTCTTTCGGAGGCTGCTCGTGGTGAGGGTGGAATCCTTCGCAACGCTTCAGGTGAGCGCTTCATGGAACGTTACGCACCAACCATCAAGGACCTCGCTCCTCGTGACATGGTTGCCCGTGCCATGGCGAACGAAGTTCGTGAAGGTCGCGGTGCTGGCCCACACAAGGACTACGTTCTACTTGACCTCACCCACCTCCCACCAGAGGTCATCGACGCCAAGCTTCCAGACATTACCGAGTTCGCTCGCACCTACCTTGGTGTCGAGCCTTACACCGAGCCAGTACCGGTATTCCCTACCGCGCACTACGCAATGGGTGGTATCCCAACCAACGTTCAGGCCGAGGTTCTTCGCAACAACAAGAAGGTTGTTCCTGGTCTCTACGCCGCTGGTGAGTGTGCCTGCGTTAGCGTCCACGGAGCAAACCGTCTCGGCACCAACTCGCTGCTCGACATCAACGTCTTCGGTAAGCGCGCCGGTGTTGCCGCGGTTGAATACGCCAAGACCGCCAAGCACGTTCCAGTTCCAAAGAACGCAGCCGACGAAGTGATCGCACTGATCGAGAAGGCTCGTAATTCGCGCGGAACTGAAAAGGTTGCCCAGCTTCGCAAGGAGCTTCAGGACACCATGGACAAGAACGCCCAGGTTTACCGCACCGAAGAGTCGCTCGACGAAGCTCTAAACAAGATCGCCGAACTACGTGCTCGTTACGAGAACATCCAGATCCAAGACCAGGGTTCTCGTTTCAACACCGACCTTCTAGAAGCAATCGAACTTGGCTTCCTACTCGACCTCGCAGAGGTTCTAGCCTTCACCTCGAAGGAGCGCCGCGAAAGCCGCGGTGGTCACTTCCGTGAAGACTACCCAGAGCGCGACGACAAGAAGTTCATGGTTCACTCGATGGCCTACAACACCGGTAAGACCAGCAAGAAACCAGCCTCGAACATCAAGATCGACTGGAAGCCAGTCACCATCACCAACTACCAGCCAATGGAGCGTAAGTACTAATGGCATCTGAAGCAACTACACAAGAAACCTTTGGACAGGTTCGCAGCTTCACTGTGACCCTGTTCGTGCGTCGCTTCAACAAAGAAGACGGCCAGGAAGCACGTTGGGAAGACTTCGACGTCGAAGTTCACGCAACCGACCGCGTTCTTGACGCACTTCACAAGATCAAGTGGGAGATGGACGGTTCGCTCACCTTCCGTCGCTCGTGTGCTCACGGTGTTTGTGGTTCGGATGCAATGCGCATCAACGGACGCAACCGCCTAGCCTGCAAGACCCTGATCAAGGACCTAGACATCACCCAGCCAATCTACGTCGAGCCAATCAAGGGCCTCGAGGTTGAGAAGGACCTGGTTGTCAACATGGAGCCTTTCTACCAGGCCTACAAGGACATCAAGCCATTCCTTATCGCCAGCGACAAGCCGGAGAAGGAGCGCCTTCAGAGCGCCGAGGACCACTCGCGCTTCGACATGACCACCAAGTGCATCCTCTGCGCAGCCTGCACCTCGAGCTGCCCAGTGTTCTGGACCGACGGTCAGTACTTCGGCCCTGCCGCCATCGTCAACGCACACCGTTTCATCTTTGACTCGCGTGACGAGGCTGCCGATGTTCGCCTTGAAATCCTGAACGATAAAGAGGGTGTCTGGCGCTGCCGCACCACCTTCAACTGCACCGAGGCCTGCCCACGTGGCATCGAGGTAACTCGTGCCATCGCAGAGGTCAAGCAGGCCATTTTGCGCGGCAAGCCATAGTTCAAATGTTCAAACGACTAGGGACGGCGTTTCTCGCCGTCCTTATCGTTTTAACGGGCCTCTCCGTAAGCCAGCCAGCTCAGTCCGCCACCACAACACTTCGTGAGGGCACTGACAAGGCGTCCGTGCTTTATGACCCTCTGAACTTCAGTAAGGTCGAAATCACCAAGGTTTCGGGCGGCCCTGACCTCACCTACGACTACCTAAACAGCGACACCTACCGCCCTGCGAACATCAAAATAACCGTGCCTGGCAAAGCTGCCGTCACCATCAAAAACATAGGACTGCGACTAAAGGGCCAAGCCTCCCGCGGCGACTCCAAGTTCCCGATGAAGATCAAGTTCGATGCCTTCGTGAAGGGGCAGAAGTTCCTGGGCCTCAAGCGCATGACCTTGAACAACATGGTCCAAGACCCTTCGTTCATCCACGAGGCAACCGCCTACAAGCTCTACCGCGCAGTCGGAGTGCCTGCCCCGCGTACCGGCTACTCGCGAGTCTTCATCCAAGGAACCTACTTTGGTCTCTACCTAAACATCGAATCGATCGACAAGGTCTTCGGCAAGCGCTGGTTCCCATCGACCAAGCACGTCTACTCTGGCCCGTACAACTGCGACATCGTGCCAAACAACAGCTGCTACGAAGCCGGCATCGGCGACACCACCAGAACCGATCTGAATAATGCAGGAAACCTAGACTCACTTTCTGGCGCCGAGTGGTGGGCCGGTCTAGGTCGACTCTCTAACCGACCCGCAATCATCAAACTGATGGCCACCGACGTTTTCATGAGTAACTGGGACGGCTACACCGACGCCGTGAAGAACAACCACTTCGTCCACTTCGATAAAAAGGGCAAGTTCTCGATCATCCCTTGGGGCCTCGACCAAACCTTCACCAGCGACTCCAGCGCCGACCTAACCTGGGACGGCTCGCAGCCGATTTTCCGAGGCTGGTCAGACCGTCGCAGCACTATCTGGGAACATTGCCTCGCCTTTCCGATCTGTCACGCCGAACTCGTCAAGGCTGGCATTGCCGTTAGAGACACCGCAACCAGAATTGACCTCGCCGGCTACATGGCCCGCATCGCCGCCAAGGTTAACCCTGTGGTATCCGGCGAAGCAGACATCCATCAGACCGACACCGCAACCCTGCAGAGCTACCAGTCGTGGATTCCGACGTTCCTTACCAACCGCAAGGACGCCCTCGCCAGCTACCTGGCCACTAGCTCACCGCGTGCCATCGCAGCAACCCTGCCAACAACCGTAAAGGTCGGCACAAAGCTCACAGCAACCGTTCAAACCATTTGGGAACCAGGCGTAACCGCCACTTACCAGTGGAACCTTGATGGCAACCCGATCCTCGGAGCCACCAGCAAGACCTTCACGCCGACCGCAAGCCAAGCCAATTCACACCTGACCCTTTCGGTCACCCTAACCAAGGACTCGGTTGCCCCAACAGTCATTACTACCGAACCTAAAGCCATCGCAGCACTAACCATCACAAAGTTCGCAACTCCAACCATCGCTGGAACACCCCGAGTCGGCAAAACCCTAACCGCAAACCCTGGCGCCTGGCTTACTGGTGTCACCAAGACTTTCCAGTGGTTCGCCGACTCCACCCCGATCGACGGCGCAACAAACACCACCTACGTGATTCAACAGAGCGATATTGGCAAGCGAATCAGCGTGCGAGTGACCGGCTCCAAACTCGGCTACACCACCCTCAATAAGTTCAGCGCCAAGACTTCGGCTGTCCGCTAGTAAAATTTAAGCAATGTTGCGCGTGCTTAAGAGCGCACTCCTCAGTGTCTCTCTCATTCTCGGTCTGTTGGTTGCCCCGCAACCTGCACTGGCCGATGTGCGCACCCAAAGCTCCGGAACAGACGAAGCCGCTGCCCTATTCAACCCAACTCGCGTTGTCTACATCGAAATCATTCGATCCCTCGACGGCCCGTCTCTCACCAAGCCGTATCTAAACAGCGAGGAATACCGCAAAGCGAATGTAAAGATTCGCATCTCGGGTTCCAACAAGTACCACGTCATCCGCAACGTCGGCGTTCGCCAAAAAGGTTCCTACACCCGACGCTTTGAAAAACTTTCAATGAAGATAAAGTTCGACGCCTTCGTTGAAGATCAAACCTTCATGGGCCTCAAGCGCCTGACGCTCAACGCCATGATGCAAGACTTCTCGATGCTCCATGAGGCCACCGCCTACAAGCTCTACCGAGCAGCAGGCATTCCAGCCCCGAGAACCGGCTACGCCAGAGTCAAACTCGATGGCTCCTATCTCGGTCTCTATGTGAACGTTGAATCCATCGACAAGAGCATGCTGAAGCGCTGGTTCAAGAACACCAGCCACCTGTATTCCGGTCCGCTTAGGTGCGACCTCGTCCCTGGTAAGAATTGCTTCACCGCCTCCATCGGAGACGTGAATGACAAAAAAGACATCACCAAATATGAAGCCATCCACCTGCTCTCGGGAGCAGCCTGGTGGAAGAAGTTCCAGAAATACACCAACTCTGAAGAGGTGCTCCGCTATATCGCGGTCGACATCTTCCTCTCCAACTGGGATGGCTACACCTCCTTCAACCACAACAACTACTTCGTCCACTTCGACAAAGACGGCAAGTTGTCTCTAATTCCGTGGGGCGCAGACCAAACCTTCCCGATGTCGAAAAAGAAACAACTCAACTGGGACGACTCCAGCCCTCGCTATTACGGTCAAACTGAGATGCAGAGCACCATCTTCGTCCACTGCATCAACTACAACCCTTGCTACGACAAACTCCTTGAACAGGGCGTCTACGTCTCTAAGCTCATCGACCGCATCGGCCTCGTCAACTTCAAGAATTCGATCAAAAACAAGATCCTGATCAAACGTCACCTAAAGAATGACATCTCCCATAAAACCGTCGACTTCACGCACCTCTCCGCAGCCTGGATCGACGACTTCTTGAAGCTGAGACAACAAGCCCTAAACAACTTCCTCACCAGACGCGCTCCAGCCAAGGTAGATATCGAAACTCCCGCAGAAGTAAAAACCAACCAAAAAATAACCCCAACAATCCAGGAAATCTGGGAACCAGAAGTGAAGGCCACCTACCAGTGGTTCATCGGCAAGACCCCAATCAAGGACGCCACCGAGCCAACCCTAAAAACTAACAAGACGCTAACCGGCAAAAAGGTGAAACTCCGCATCACCCTCACCAAACCCAACCAACCGGCCACAGTTCAGCACAGTAAGACCATCAAGGTTCTGTGAGTTTGCTGTACGTAAGGCAAAACCCAACCAGAAACTGAAACAACTCAATTAGATTTCGAATATGGAAAACAATTGCATGGGGGCTTGCGAATCCCACGAACACAAACAAGGTGAACTCAGCCGAAAGGCAGTGCTAGGCGGTCTAGCCGCAATCCTCACCGGAATCGGCCTCACCACCCTCGGTGACACCGCAGCCGAAGCTGCAACCAGCTACAACACCAAGATCAAAGCAACAGCAATTCCCCAAGGAAGTGCCAAGACCGTAACCGTCGCCGGCAAATCGATCCTGATTACCCGCCCAGCAGCCAGCACCTATCGTGCCTTCAAGCGCACCTGCACCCACAAACCAAAAGCACTCCGAACAACTCTCCGCTCAGGATTCATCTACTGCCCTGAACACGGCCAGGACTTCGACCCGAACACCGGCGCCCCAACTGGTTTCGCGAACGAAACCAACAAGCCCCTCACCAAATACTCGACCAAGATCAAGAACGGCTACATCTACGTAACCATTTAAACTTGAGGGCATGACCCTCAGTATCGCCACCATTAACGTCAACGGCGTCCGCGCCGCCCACCGCAAAGGCCTCGGCGACTGGATCAAAGCCAACAACCCAGACATTGTTGCCCTGCAAGAGGTTAGAGCCGAACTCAAAGACCTAGAAGCGATCGTCCAAGAGATCTGGCCAGACGCCCACTACTACCTCGACGAAGCCACCGCCAAAGGTCGCGCCGGCGTAGCCATCCTCTCAAAACTTAAACCAACAGCTACGAGAACAGAGTTCGGCCCAGAAGAATTCGACTCCAAAGGACGCTGGCTTGAAGCCGACTTCAACGTCAACGGCAAGACCCTAACCGTCGTCTCCACCTACGTTCACGCCGGCGAGGTTGACACCCCAAAGCAGATCGAGAAATACAAATTCCTCGACCAAATGCTCAGAAGACTTAAAGAACTAAACGAAAACGGAAACCTAGCCCTGATTGTCGGCGACCTAAACGTTGGTCACACCGAACTCGACATCAAGAACTGGAAGGGCAACCTAAAGAACTCCGGCTTCCTTCCAGAAGAACGTGCCTACTTTGACAAGTTCATGAACGAACTGAACTACGTGGACATCGGCAGAAGAGAACACCCAGACCAGCCCGGCCCCTACACCTGGTGGTCGCAGCGCGGCCAAGCCTTCGACACCGACACCGGCTGGCGCATCGACTACCATCTAGCAACCCCTGCACTCGCAGAAAAAGCAAGCAACTACAAGGTTCACAAAGCCCCAAGCTATGACACCAGATGGACCGACCACTCGCCAGTTACCGTCGACTACTCCATCTAGGATTAACCCATGACTAAGCCAAACCTGCTCTCGGGCATGCAGCCATCGGCTGGCTCCCTCCACCTCGGCAACTACCTAGGCGCCTTGGTGAACTGGACCCAGATGCAGGACGACTACAACTGCTACTACGTCATCGTTGACCTTCACGCCATCACCGTTCCTCAGGAACCTGAGACCCTGCGCAACAACTCGAGGCGAACCGCAGCCCAATACCTTGCGGCCGGCATCGACGTTGACAAGAGCGCCCTATTCGTTCAGTCCCACGTTCCTGCCCACGCCCAACTAGCCTGGGTCCTCAACTGCAACACCGGCTTCGGTGAAGCCAGCCGCATGACCCAGTTCAAAGACAAGAGCCAGAAGTCAGGCGCCGACACCGCCTCCGTAGGCCTCTTCACCTACCCAATCCTTCAGGCCGCCGACATCCTCCTCTACCAACCAAAGGCAGTTCCGGTTGGTGAAGACCAGCGCCAACACATCGAGCTAACCCGCGACCTTGCCCTTAGGTTCAACTCCCGCTTCGGCGACACCTTCCAAATCCCTGAAGCCGTAATCCTCAAGGAAACCGCCAAGATCTACGACCTTCAGAACCCAACCGCGAAGATGTCGAAGTCTGCCGCCGACCCTAAGGGTCTAATCAACCTCATGGACGACACGAACGTAATCGTCAAGAAGATCAAGAGCGCAGTAACCGACACCGACGGCGAGATCCGCTTCGACCGCGAAGCCAAGCCTGGCGTCTCCAACCTTCTCGGAATCCACTCAGCCATCTCTGGCAGAAGCATCGACTCCCTTGTTGAAGAATTCACCGGTCAGGGTTACGGCGCCCTAAAGGGTGAGGTAGCAGACGTAGTCGTCAACGCCATCGAACCAATCCGCGAGCGCACCCAAGAACTCCTCGCCGACCAAAACGAACTAGACCGCATCCTCGCCGACGGCGCCGACCGAGCCAACGCATTAGCCGAGGACACCCTGGCTAAGGTCTATGACGCTATCGGCTTTCTAAAAGCTCAAAACTGACAAGTCAAGGATTCTAGGTTCTTTTTTTTCATAGAAGATTGCCTGGATTTCAGTGAAGGACAAAAATAAACTGCACCATGGCTGGGCATCTGGCCCACAAGGCATGGTGCAGTTCATGGTATGAACGATTACTTCATTCGTTAGTAGCCATAGTCGTCTAGGTGCAGAACCCGAGTATGCATTTTCGATCGAATCGTCAGACTACCTTGAATCCAGTAGCCCCAGTTCCATGGTGCTCCATCACGGTCTGTCGTATGTTGTGCAAGTTTTGAGCCAACGCCGCCAGTGACGGAATTGTAATTCTTACTATTGTCAGAATCCCAAAAATCGACAAAAGTACCATTTGAGGTGTGCATGGCAACGTGACTGTAACCTTCTCCTTTACCCCAGTCATACATATAAACGTCACCCGGTTGAGCGCCGGAATATGCACTAGTCATTGCAGGATAAAGGACTGAATTCAACCTGGAACTTGCCTGCAACTGGTTATACAAGGCTGAAACCTGAACCCAAGAACTCGATCCTGTGTAAATTGTCCTGAAGAGAGTGTCAGAGTATTACCAGTTGGTTGAACTCGTACCGTAAGTAATTTGAGTCAAGTTTCCGCCTTCATACAGCGCCTGCGATACAAAGTTGGCACAATCCGACCCAAGCTTGATGTAATTCGGGTTAGCACAGTTGCCCACGTTGCATGAATATGCCTTGGCGTAGGCAACCGCGCCAGCCCTATCAAATGAGTAAGCCGCATATGCCGGGGATACTACAAGGGATGACATAACTGCACCCAAGGTCAGACCCGCAATGCCGGTTAAGGTATGCCGTAACTTAGTCTTCAAGTTGAACACCCTTTCGCTCGACCAATAGCCATTTACCTTGCTCGCTGTCACGGTTCATGGTGACAAGATACTGAGTTGGACTGTCAGAACTCTTGCCAGCACGGCCATTTGTTTCATAATGTCCCGTGAAGAGAACGGTCGCGTCAAGGTCACCTACCTGGACCCCCTCCCACTTCTCAACGACAAATTTCACAGATGTGAAGGTCGAGTCCAAAGCTTGTCCATCTTCTGACTTGAAAAGCTCGATTATGGACGTGTAGTAGTCATCGGCCGACTTTTTCACCCAGACTGCGTCTAAGTCCTTGCGCAGCTTAGCAAGCCCAGCCTGATCCGCACCATCTCCGATTTCCTTTTGCTGCTTTGGTGTTAAATTACCTAGCGAGTAGTCCGCTTCGAATAGTTGGACAACTGCTCTTTTGGCGGCTTTGATTTCCACATCGGAGCCGCGATTTGAAATTTCACTTCGAATACCTTTGCTGAATTCAAATTTTGGAAAAACAGTTTGATTTGGACTTGCAGCTATTGCAAAGCCCCCAACCCCCAGAATCGCACCAACGGCAACCGTTGAAATAAATAACTTTTTATTCATGACACCCCTTCTTTTACTAAGTTGTATATCGAATATACACAAAAAGTAAAAATGTGCAAGTTGTTTTGTAAAACTTCATTATGTAAGCCTCGACCGTACTGCGCCTTAGCCAATGCCTATAACGTGATTCGTTTCCTAAAAGTTAAGAACTAGCCCTAGTGGCAGGGGAAAAGCTCTTTCGCCGAGCGGTGGTCTAACAGCCATTCTCCGGTCGGAGAGTTCTTCTTCATCACAATCGTGTAGTCGTCAACACAACCACCGTTTGATGTGTGTCCATCCATTGTGATGTTCACAGTTCCAATGAATTTTGCGTTGAGAACGCCATCCACTTCGCTGGAACCCTCCCACTAAAGAATTTACAAATCAACGGCATCGATGCGCATGTCTAAGCCTTGATCACCCTCTTGCTCCAGAACCTCGAAGTCAATGAAATTTCACTTTTCTAGAACAATCTCTCTGGGCTTAGTTTGCTACTTGCTAGTTCGATTTGTGCTCTCTGCCTGTCGATCGGACTCTTGTAAATGTGCAATCGACTATGAGTTTCAATCAATGCTTTCAACGTCGCATCTGCCGAACCGTACAATAAGACATCAGCAGGGCTCAATACTCTCAGAATTTCTTCAAGCCCAGCCTTAAAAATCATTCGTTCAGAGAGTTCCCTCCGAGAGCCATAATTACTAACTGCAATTGTGCTACCAGAGGAAATGCCGGCAACTACGAACGGGATGTCTTCGATTGATCTCCATCTCAGGGACGGTATGACATTCAGCCCGCGCCGTTGCCAAATAACGCCAACCGCGCGCGACAGGCACGTGTTTTGTTGACGCAACCAGGATGGCC
>JACCDO011990648.1_pt1 | contig 10066 bp, 6 predicted proteins | sample 7446101 | NCBI WGS metagenome assembly JACCDO01 (sample SAMN15323440, study PRJNA562643) | freshwater metagenome | isolation source: river surface water | place: USA:Blue River Watershed | collected 2017-08-16
AAAGCCAAGTGATTTTCATTTTTATAACACTTTTATGTGTTATAAAAATTTAATATGTTAAATTTTTTGATTAAGAAATATTATTATTCTTCTTCGATATTCTTATTTTGAGAAGTGATTAATACACGCACAATCTTGTGCATGTTCTCACCATATTCTTTATTAATCAGATTACGAATATTCTCCTTATAAAACTTTTTGAGTAGTTGCTTTTCATTCATTGATTCAAAGCGTTCTCCGTTTTCATAACGTGTTTTAGCATATTTCTTTGCTTCTTTTACAATAGTCTGAATCCGTTGGAAAACTTTTAGGTCACGAGGACTTGGTTTTCCCCACAATCCTGATTCATATTTGTCTCCATCATTAGATAGAATTTTAATCACTTCAGATTTATGTTCTAATATAGAATTGTAACAAGAAAGTGCTGATATTTTATGAGCAATCGGTAGTGACTTTGTGTAATGAATCAAAGTATTTAGGAGTCGAAGATTACGAGTTTCAAGATTATTTTTAGAGACAAAATCTTCTTCTTTTAGAACTTTACATTTATCAAACAGTGAAAAGTCTCCAGTTTCGATAATACTTTGTAGTTCATCAACTGTAGGAGTCGGGAGAATCGGGAATTTTGAAAGATAAGTATCTTCACCAGATTTGGGGAACATTGATTCGGTTAAAAGTGTCCAAGCTCTATGAGTGATATTTGGGTCGTTATTTACAATCTCACTGCGCTTAGCGTAAGCTTTACTTATAACTTTAATCATTCTATCGTTTTGGAAAATTACAACACCTTCACCATTTGATTCATTTTTTTCTTGTGGATTAAATCCATATTTAATAAAATCGTTTTGGTGTTCAAGAGTTAATAGTGGATCCATTTTGAAGAAAGTATCTTCAGTATATTTTAGTTCTCCATCTGAACAACTTATAGGATAAATTTTTTCAGGGAAACTTCCATTTACTGTGTTAATATATAACACAAAACCATTATTTTGACCAAACTGAACCTGAGAACAGATTAAAAGGTCGCTATCTACTAATAGAAAATTATGACATACAATCTTATCATTTTCAGGATTTGATTCATCGAAGAGGTCTTCGAGTTTAAAATACTTCTCAGTATATTTAAGGAAAAGTTCCGTAAAAGTCTGAGATGACCCCCAATGAGAACGAGAAGCATCAAGTTTTTTGTGGGTAGAAATATGAATGGTTCCGTTGTGTTTCCAAACACGAAGTAGTGTTCCATCGAGTAGTGGATACACTATATTAGAACTCATTTCTTCTTTAGAAATGCTATGAGTCTGTAAATCAGTATCAACAAGTTTGAAATCTCCGTTTTCGTTAGGTTTAAGTTCAGAGACTATTACAGTAGGCGTATATCCAAAAGATTCTACAAGAACTTTGTTATCTTTAACGATTAATCCTCTTACTCTCCGAAGAAAATCTTCAGGTTTAGTTGAATTAACAATATCTACATTATAATGAACAAGGTTATAACCTTGTTCTTCATTTGTATCGATAATTTTAAAAGATAAATCTTTCTCCGAAGAAATTTCTTTAAAATTTATATAGTGGTTTGAAAGAGCCGAAATAATTGATTCCATTGAATCTAAATGTGAGTTTGTTTAAATTTAAATAATTTAAATTATTTAAATTTCATTTTTATGCTTTTTGAAAATTTAAAAAAACTATGAGCAGGTCTTTATAGAAACTAGTTACAAGTTTTAATCGAGACCTTATGAGCAGGTCTCGATAAGTGCATACAAAGAATTATCAATATTCCCCATAGCTGTCAATCCCATCATCTGACATTTAGTATTATCATAGTTAGAAATCTCTATTGGAGCATAACCATATACTTGAGATTCGTCTGATACAACTCCAGATTTATTTCTATTTACTAAAGATGTTTTAATTTGTCCGTTAGAATCCATATAGTAATATATGAAATTGTTTAAAGTTCCATAACGACTAAAAGACATAGCAAAAGTTAAAGGGTCGCCTAATTCAATATTTACAATATATGGATTAGGAAGAGTTGATGATGCACTATTTACTTTCAACACATTCTGTATTCCATTATTATAGTTATAAAGGAAATTTGAATCCGAAGGTGCACATTTAAAATCTGTGAAATATTTTACATAGTTAGGGTAAGTTGAATTAAAAATACCTATTGATAAAGATAAATTTAATACACTTAGATCTTGAAGTCTGTTAGCTGATGTTGGAATAGAAGCTGACCAGAATTCTATATCTGTTCCTTTTTTAAGACCAATAACAATACTGTTGTTATATAGATCATCAACATCCCAAACAAAAGTATCAGAATTGTAATAAGAATTTGTGTTATTGATGGTTAAATTATTAATATTAGCTAAAGGAAGATAACCAGGTCCTGGATATGCTGCTACATCATCAGATGTCCATAGTGGTCCATAGTCAGAAACAGTGTATTCTAAGATTCCAGTAGTCACATCCATGGTAGCAAAATCAACTAAATATACTCTATTGTAAGAACCTGAATTAAGAGAAGCTCCGTTAGTGTTATCGTTAGGTTGTAATGGGTCATTTAACGGAGCTGTTTCATTTACAAACATAGCTATATTCCCTGCTGAACTAAATTTGATATCATATAACGTGTTAAGTTTATAATCGTCAGCTTTACTATAGAAATATAATATAGCATAACCTTTACCACCATTTGTTGAAGCATAAGTTGTGTTATTTCTATATGAAGAACCTCCTCCTCCTCCACCAGTATAATCTATTGCGTGAGTTCCAACTTCTATGGTTCCATTTGGAGGACCAGATGGACTAGGAGCTCTTACTGTTCCAGTTCCTCCTGATGTAATAGATGCTCCTCCATAAGAAGAAGGTATGCTTCCTGTAATAATAACCCCTGACCCTGCTCCACCTCCGCCACCTGCAGAATCTAAATAATTATCATCTCCAGGACCGGCGTTACCTCCTTTTCCAGGTTGATAAGGACCAGAAGGATTATTTGAAGTACCTCCACCACCATCACCAGCTGTTGTATCAAATGCTGTTTTTGTTGGTTGTATTCCATTATATCCACCAGCATTTGTATCTCCAATACCACCGGTTCCTGGTGTTACTCCATCGTAAGCAGAATTACCTCCACCACCTCCATTATAACCATCTCCACCGTTTCCACCATTATTATCTGATCCTCTAAAACCTCCTTCTCCACCAGGTGCTGTAATAGTATATAAAGTTGTAGAAGTGGATGTATCTACAATATCTATAGTACTATCTAAACCTGGATATGCAGGGACGTCTCCGATTCCACCAGGACCACCGGCTCCAAGAGTTACATTTACTTTAAAATTAGAAGGTAAAGTATATATTTCTTTTACAGGTTTAAACCCAGAATGAGTATAATCAAAATCAAAACTAGTAATAACTGGTCCTGAACCAGGAATAATTTCCTGAGTTATAGAAACTCCAGATACAGATGGAGCTCCTATATATCCTACTAAATTACCTGAACCACCTCCACCGCCTCCCATATTTCCAGCTGCAGTTTGGACATAAGCAGCTCCTCCAGCACCACCTCCGCCTACAAGCTGTATTTCTACATGAGTATAATTTGTTCCAAGAGATGCATTAGTATAACCACCTCCAGAAGGTGAAGCAGTTGCCTCTTCTGTAGCATTATTTACATATTTTATAGTGGAAGCAATAGGAACACCATTTGAAGCCGTTACAGTAATCTTTCTCCAAGATATACTATAAGGTTCTGTTCCCGAAGAATAAAAAGGTGTAAATTTAAGATTATTTGCACCGTTTGGATCAATATAATATGTAGAAAACTCAGTATAGTAAAAGAAAATATTACCAGCATTATCTAATCCATTATTTGGATAGAAGATAATTTTAGTAATAGGATAGTCAGAGTTTCCGCTGGTATCTACAGCTTGGAAAACAGAAATTTTAGAGTTAGCATTTACTTTATTAATATAGAATCCATTAACTATTAAATTTTGATCAGGAAGTTCAATAAATCTCCAAGTTCCTAAATACCCATTTCCTTGTAAGAAAACTCCTATATATCTACCAGTACATCCAGTACCACCTCCGGTGTTTCCACAAAAATTTCCATATTTTTGTGTAGGGTCATTAGAGCTGTTACACAACCCAATAGCTGTTGGTGTTTCACTAATACCAACACAGAAATCTCTATCACTTAATAATCCAGTCATAGATGTATTTACACAAGAGTATCCGTTTAAACAGTTTCCAGACGAACCATTAACTGGATAGTTTGTAGATGACGATATGTATTCTGGACCACAGTAATTTATATCTTCAACTAATGTATAAGGAGGACCTCCTGATAATAAATAATTAGGAGCCTCACATATACCATTATTACATACTAACGGTGCTTCACATCCAGTAGTAGCACTACAAGATTCATTTACAGAAACGTTATTTGCAACACACTGTCCAATACCGAGAAGTGTTGGATATAAAGAAGGAGGATAATTTTTAGTTCCATTAATAGATATATCAAAATTACAAATAAATCCAGAGTCACAAGACATATAATCACCGCTTCCAGAAACAGTTCCAATTCTACAGAAAGAGTTTAATTTTCCATATTCTACTGGGACAGTAGTAAGAGAATTTGTAGAACCTATTAACGGCTGACATAGATTTTTGAAAGATTGAGATTGAGAAAAGTCACATCCAAACCCGCTTTGACAATAATTAATGTCACAGAATTCGGCAGGAGCTGCACGACTAATACAAAGTCCGTAATCTCCGGTACCTCTATTAAAATCACATTTTCCTCCGAGACACTGTTCGTCGGAAGTACAACATCCCTGTTCGTTTCCATTGTTGCAAAGTAAAGAACCACCGTCTTTGATTAAACATTCTCCATATGAAGTTGAAAAATTATTCAATACATTACTACAGATTAAACCATTATTACAAGGAGTATTAAAATCACAAAATGAATATAATCCTCCGTAAGTATTAGGGCTTTTACTATTCCAATCTGTAAGAGTTGTTACTTGACAGGTACCGTTACAATACACAATTTCTCCGGAAATGGTAGAGGGAGCACAATCAAAAACAGTATTACAAATATAATTTGTTTTTAATCCCAAGTTTTCCGTAATAGGAACTTTACAGTAACCAAATGGGTTATCTGGTGTTCCATTTCGGACACAAGTGTAATTTTCATCACAATTTGAAGGTAAATTGAAACTAGGAAGTAGTGTAGTAGGGTCAGTAATTGGAGCAATACTACATCTATTGTTTATTGGTGCTGCACTATAAAAACCAGTAACTTTATCAGTAATTGTTGCCGGTTGAGAATTTTCGCGACCCAAGAAATATAAGATTAACAGGAATATTAGTAATACAATAACTGCTAATATTCCGTATAAAAAACTACTATTCTTCTGATTCATTTTAATTTATTTATATAAATTTTATATAAATAAATCTGTTAATTTTAAATATTTTTATTTTATATGGGATGAGATAACGCAATTGTTCTTATAGTCATCCCTCCAACAATCTCAGATGTACTAAGTGCAACAAGCTGTTTAAATGTAGCTTTACTTTCAGGAATTAATGATTTATCTAACTTATAATATTCTCCAGTTTTCAGGTTATAATAGTTAGAACCACGTTGCTCATAAATCGAATCAGCATAAGCAAATTTGAATAATGGTTTTGCAACATCAAGTACAACTTTGGGATTAAAAAGACCCATTTCAACGTAGTATTTCAAACTTACAAGACGGTCACAACACTGTTTAACAATATTGAAAAGTTCTACAACTTTCTTATTGTTAAAAGAATTTTCATAACACCATTTACCTAAAATTCCTTTATTAGGATTTACTACTTCAAATTGTGAAACAGTATCGTTCCAGAAATTAAGTAATACTTCTAAATCGTTAGGTGCTTTATATTTTTTGAAATAGGTCTCGTAATATGCATCTTTAAAAACACCATATTCTTTAGCTGTTTGACCAAGTTCTTTCTTTGGAGTAAAGAAATAAGAAGGACCATAAGAATCAATAATTGATGCTAATACAACAATTGGGAAAATTGGATAAGCACTACCATCTTTCTTAGATAATTTAGTCCATTCATAAATCATCGATGAACTGCGTACAGATAATGGGAATTTAGCAGCGAATTTACCTGCATCAGTGACAGTTTGGTCCTTATCAATCATTTTTAACATTTTCAAAATATCTAAATCTTTCTTGATTCTTTCGGGGCGAAGACGTCCATCAAATAATACAATTGGGTCAAGACCTTTGTCAAGTAATGCCATAATTGTCTCTGTAAGTGGTACTCGGAAAATTTCGGGCTCACGTTGTGGTTTTAATTTTTCAAAAAACTCAGGAGTGCACATTCTATATAAGAATCCATCGTTTGTGCGACCAGTACGACCGCGACGTTGTTTTGCTGAAGATTTTGAAACGTGTTTTACTACAAGACGAAGTCCCCCGTTATTAGAGGTTTCGGCAATTTTTTCAGTAAGTGTATCAAATACTCCATCAAGACCTTCAATAGTTAGCGAAGCTTCGGCAATATTTGTTGATACAATGATTAATCTATGACCTAGTGGTGGATCTTCGTTAAGTTTATCTCGCGATTCTTTATCTAAATCACTATAAGCAGGAATCACGATTGCATTATCAAGTTCAGCTTTATCTAAGATTTCCATTACTGTTTTTACTTCAGAAGTTCCAGCACAGAAAACAATATATTTTGAAATTTTATCTTCAGGAACTGGGTTATTAATATGGGTTTGAATTACCACAGAAGCAACATCAACGTAAAGTTTTTTATCAGTAGGTTCGCGATAATCTTTGTCATGATAATATTCTGTAATCTTTTTAGTAGGAATTTCGATTTCAAAAATAGGAAGGTCTTTGAAAATAGTAGTCTCTTTGCTAAGTGTAGCAGACATAAGAACTAACTTTGGTACAGCAATATTCTTACTATAAGCATATACCCAAAGTTGCATAATTACATCGTTATCAAGAGATCCACTATGTGCTTCATCAAGAAGGATTACATCACAGAAACTTATGTCTCCAGATGGTACCTCTCCGTTTTTAAAATAACTTAACATCTTGTTTCGTAAGTGACCAGTTGTACAGTAAATAATCTGAGTATTATCATTATATCTTACCTCTCCTTCAACAGCATATCCAACATAACCAGGATCATAATCTTTTCCAACATAATTAGCAGCAAAAACAGCTGCTAATACAGTGGGTTGTGGGACAAAAACACGGGCTCCGGCTCTAGCAACTGCCTTAGGAATTCTCGTGGATTTACCCACACCGGTGTTTCCTATAAATCCACTAACAGGATATTGAGAAATAAATTCAATAAATTCTTGTTCAATAGCTGGTGTAACACCTGTAGCTATCTTGACTATTTCAGCTTTAATATTATCTTCTTCTTCCATTTTTAATATTAATAAAAATAAGTTTTATAAGTTCAATTTTTAAACATATGTTTAAAAATTATTTATTCAATTGTAGTCCATCTTTGCCAAGACTTATCCTTGGTCAATACCGGAAAAGACGATGGTTTGTTTGAACTTGTAATGAAGAAATAACGTGTAGTTCCGTCTGATTTACTGTTGTAATCAAAAGTGTAAGTGCTACCATATGAGTCAGATGAGACTCTAGATACGGTTACAATCATATCACTATTATTATTCTCGTAATGATAAGATTTACCAATAGTCTTTGGTAGGTCTTTGATAGAATTATAGACAGTCATCTTTTTGTAAATTTTTAATAAATTTACTCGCGAAAAATTGATTTTTTAATTTATAAAGTAATTATTTTATATGAAAACTAATATGACTGACATAGAAGATTCTATAGAATCATCAGTAAATCAAAACGCAATTATTTTTATAAATGAACTACTAGATATGCCTACATCTTCTTACGAAAATAACGAAGCTTTAACTAAGACTTTGAGATTATTATCTCGTAAATATAAGACTATTGTTAGTAAGAAAGATCTTAGTGAAACTTATCTTAAACTATCAAATGAAAACTCCAAAAAATATGTTAAAAATCACCCACTAAGATTTGCCGTAATGAAAAAAGCAGTTAGAAGCTCAAGTGGGATTGTGAATATTAGTGTAGTAACTCCTCCAGACAGATTTAGTTGTAAATTTAATTGTCATTTCTGTCCAAATGAACCTGGAATGCCTCGTTCTTATCTTAGTAACGAGGATGCTGTGGCTCGTGCGGCGTCAGTAGATTTCAATACAGTTAAGCAGGTACATAAACGCTTTGAAAATTTAGAGAAAAATGGTCACCCTATTGATAAGATTGAATTTAGAGTCTTAGGTGGAACTTTTTCTTGTTATGACAAAGAGATTATTGATGAATTTATTCGAGACCTTTATTATGCGGCAAATACATATTATGATAATCGGGAAGAGAAATATTCTATCCAAAAAGAACAAGAATTAAATGTATATTCACAGATTCACGTTGTAGGATTGGGTGTAGAAACCCGTCCAGATATGATAAATTTAAACGAGATTATTAGATTTAGAAATTACGGAGTCACTCGTGTTGAGCTAGGAGTTCAGCATACAAATGACGATATTCTCAGAAAAGTAAATCGGGGACATTTAGTAAAACATAGCAAATACGCTATTAAACTTCTTAAGGAATATGGGTTTAAAATAGAAATCCATATTATGGCAGATTTACCAAACTCTTCTCCTGATTTAGATAAAGAGTGTTATGAAAAGATTCTTAAATCTGATCCAGATCTAATTCCAGATTATATGAAAGATTATCCTTGTTTAGATGTAGATTTTACAGAGATTAAAAAGTGGAAAGCTGACGGTCGATGGAAGCCATATGCTGAAATTGAAGACGGAAAGTATCTCCATGATGTATTGATTTATCGTCAATCTATTACCCCTGTTTGGGTGAGAGTTAATCGGATTCAACGAGACTTTAGACCTTCTTGTAACGGAGTATTAGGATTCACTAGTGAAACACTTGAAACTAATCTTGGAGATGTTGTAACTCGTAAAGCAGAAGCTTTGGGAATCTATTGTAAATGTATAAGATGTAGCGAGATTAAACATGAAAAGTTTAATATACACGATATAACTTACAAGATTTATAATTTTATTGCTTCAGGTGCTCAAGAATATTTTATCTGTGCTGTTATAGAAGATAAACATCGCGATATTCTTCTTGGATTCATTAGATTACGACTCTGTAATAGCCTAAATGAAAGTGTCATTCCTGAACTAGTTGGTAGTACTGCTATGGTACGAGAACTTCACGTTTATGGACAAGTTAATAGTGTCGGAACGCATCTAAACTCCGGTGCTCAGCATCGTGGTATTGGAAAACAATTAATGAAAGCAGCTGAAACATTAGCTATAAAACATAGCTATGAGAAACTAGCAGTTATTTCTGGTATTGGAGTTCGCGGTTATTATGCTAAGCTTGGATACAGTCTCGAAGGTACTTATATGATAAAACATCTTAAATCAGATAATAATTACAGAAATATTTTGCTAGCATTTGTGTTACTATTACTTTCGTTCATTTGCCATCGCAATATGTAATGCTATAAGTTGTTTTTCTGCTCGTTTTAAAGGAATCGGTTCTTTTGACATATGAGTTCCATCTGAAACTTTTACCACCCAATATAAATCACGATTTGGAGCTTTGCGGATCTTGTAAGGCATATTTTTTAATATTTATTATAAATATTAAAAAGATTTAAAGATTGATTGAATCACTTAAAACTTTCAAGATGCGTATGTTTTACGGTTTTCTGTTTTCCGAAGATATTAAGGAGATTGCTTCGGGGTTAAATCCTAAATATACCGACCTTATTGACACACTAAATGCTGAATATCAAGATGAAACTATTGGGATTATGTTTGGTGATTTTGACCACAAGAATCACGAGTGTTATGTCTTTGCTGGTCTAGAGATTACTTGTGATATTGACCTTGACGCTGAAGACCATAAATTTTCAATTGACCCTGAACAGATTA
>JACCDO010150616.1_pt1 | contig 10065 bp, 6 predicted proteins | sample 7446101 | NCBI WGS metagenome assembly JACCDO01 (sample SAMN15323440, study PRJNA562643) | freshwater metagenome | isolation source: river surface water | place: USA:Blue River Watershed | collected 2017-08-16
AAAAATATAATTTATTTTTATGATTTATGACTTTTATTAATTACATAATTCTAATGATTTCATATGATACTCACCTGGACTATCTATTTCCTTTATACTTTTTATATTTTTTTTATTTAATGTTTCAAAACTATCTTTACCATATACATAATATATCGTATTATCATCTACCATTTTTGGTAAATCTAAATTTCTAAGTGGTATATAATCATTATTCTCAACATTATCTAAATAATCTGATGTTGAAAATAATGGTGATACTTTTAATATTTCGTACTCATTATCACTAAAAATATGACGTTTCTTAATATATAAGATTTCAAAATATCTTAATTCACCTATTTCTTTTAATTTATCGAATAAATTAACATATAAAAATCTTTGTAATAAAAAATTATATCTTGTAATATTCTTTTCTTTTTGTTTTATTTCAATTTCTTTTTGAATTTTTTTAAAATCAATTTTAGGTGATTCACTTGTTGAATTATGCGTAGCTAATGATGTTGTTTTCAAAAACGTTTTATTGTTTATTAAATCATACGCATAATCTCTTCTACCATTATAATTTCTATATTCGTAATCATCGAAAAATGTTCCATTATCCATTTTATTTTTATTTATGATTAAAATCCTTATTAAATAAAAACTATCAAATTTTTAATAAGTATTTATATATTCAAGTTACGAAAGTATTCAGTCGTATCTAAATTAGTTAATAAACATTTCTTTAATGCTTCATATATGTTCTCAACCATATGTATCTTAAAATCATCGGTTTCTGGAGATATTCCACTTCTACGTATTTTTTCAATGTTTTTCATATTTTTTGTTGGACAACATACATCTAATATGCCTGCTTTTTTACCACCATCTAATTTCGATTCTAAACCTCCGATTGGTAATATGTTTCCATTTAAATCAATTTCACCAGTAATTGCTACAGTATTTTTAATTGGTATATTACATAATAATGATACTAATGCAATTGTTATCGCAGCACCCGCCGATGGACCATCCTTTGGAGTAGCACCCTCCGGACAATGTATATGAATTCCAAATTTCTCATCTGAATGTGTAATTGAATTATATATATCAGATGGTAATAAATTAAATGCAACTGTTTTTGCTACATTCATCGATTCTTTCATAACATCCCCTTGTTGTCCTGTTAATTTTAATTCTAAATGATTTGTCGATGGAAACTTGAATGCTTCTATTACGGTTATTCCACCTAAACCATTTGATGTTGCATATAAACCATTCATTAACCCTACTTGAGGTTTGGTATGTATTAGATTAGTTTGAATCTTATTACATACATCCAATGTTTTATCAATAAATGAAATGTTTAAATTGAATGGTAAACTAACTGTACCTGATAAATAATTTAAATTAATTTCTCTTAAAAGTTCATATAATTTCTCTTTAAGTTTACGTGCACCTGCTTCCAAAGTATAATTCTCGATTATATATAATAATTCATTATCATCTATAACTATATCACTGTTTGATATACCAAGATTATCTAATATCTCAGGTATGATATGATTTTTTGCAACCATCAATTTATCAACCTTACTCAAAGAGTTAATATGTATCCTTTGTATACGGTCTAATAATATTTTATCAATTAAATCAACATCATTATAACTAAAAATAATCAATGATTTAGATATATCAAACTTAATTCCTGAAAAATACTTATCTGTAAATTCGTTGTTTTGAGCTGGGTCCGTCATATGTGTTAAAATACCAATTAATTCTTTACCGTGTTCGGTCTTAGATATTTTATCCAATTCATCTATGTAAATAATTGGATTCATACATTTTGAATCCATTAATCCATCGACGATTTTACCCCAAGTAGACCCGACATATGTATAATTATGCCCTTCTAATGTTGACCCATTTGATGACCCACCTAGTGGTATAAATATGACTGGTTTAGAAACATTATTTTCATCTCTCAAACATTTAGCAATACCATTTTTAGCGAGAGTCGTTTTACCTGTACCTGGTGGTCCTTCTAAACCTATAACACAACCAGAATCATTTCCATTAATCCATTGAGCTAACAATCTTTTAATTTGTTTCTTAGCATCCGGTAATCCATAAATAGATTCATCTAATTTATTAAAACTATCTTTCAAATATTTGTTTTGGATATCAATATATTTTGTCCAAATATTTATCAAATGTTCAATTTTTGAAAATATTATTACAAATTCCTCATATTCATTTAAATATTTATGGTTCTTTTCTATTTGAATAATGTCTTTTATATGTAAATAGTCTGTAAAGTTTAATTTTATTGTTTTTACATCCTTCTTTAATACTTTATTATTCGGTGTAACATATGCTATTATATTTTTAATCTCATCTTTCGTCAATTTACGTATATCTTTCTCATTATATAGTTCACCTATTTCAAAATTACAATTTCTAGTTTCATCACACCAAATACGCAACTCTTTAACGAGTCTATCTATAGAAATTATATTTTTTTTAGAAACATCATACTTATCCAATATGGTATTCAATTTATTAATCAATGATACATTCTTTTCATTATTATCTTTAATCTTATTTACATTACTTTTAACTGTATTTACTATTGGAGTAACTTTAGTTATTATATCATCCAACTTTACTCGTAAATAATCCTTCTTATAAATACCAAATGGTATTTTAAACAAACCTTCTAGGTATTGAATCGCTTTAGAACTACCTTCTCCTGATTTATTATTTTGTATTTCTTTTAATTTCTCATGGGCCTTCGACTTAATAGTATCGTTACAGTTCATAAATTGAATTTTCTTTTCATATGTTATTAATTCTTCCACGTTTTTATCTGCGGGTAATGATGGTGTATTATTTATTTTTATATCTTTACGTAACTCCCAATGAATACTATTATATATAATATTTGTATTACTGAAATTATGAGTTGTATTTATAATATCAAATAATAAATTAACCAACATTTTATTTTTTTCATCATCCAATAATAAACTATAAATTAATTCTACTTTTTGTAATATTTCTAATTTTATAAAATCTTTTACGATATCTGTAATTGATTTGTCGCCCCAAGATATACTATATTCATTGTATTTCTTTATTTTTTTAATTAATTCATCGGATGACAAGCATAAATAATCGTTAATAGGTATTGACTTTAAAAATAAGTTTTTATAATTCTCTTTTATATCTATTTCATCTAACTTAGTACGTATATCATTTATAATTTCTTTAAAATAATAATGTCCAAGGCTCATATCGTCTGAAACTGTATAACCAGACATTACTAATAAATAACTTTTATTAAAATCATTTGATACAGTTTGAATAGTTATACGCATACCATTTAAATGTAATAATAAATTAGCCTTCGATGATAATACCATTTTTGTAAAATTAATCTTTTGATTCTTTGGTACTTTCAAAATATTATTTTTATTCTTTTTATTTATATTTGTATATACTATTTCATTATTAATCTCACTATCTTTTACATAAATCTCTGTTTTTAATAAACGATATAATATACTTAAATTTTTGAGTTTATCATCTATAAAATTTGTATTTATTTCATAATATTCAGAAACTAATTTATAAAATTCAATAATATTTGTTGAACCAGATAATAATCCAAAATCTATTATTTTTTTAATTAAACTTAAATAATTATCATTGCTACTTAAATTATTTATTTCATCTTGAATTTTATTTATTTTTTCCATTAAATTATGATAGTCTATCTCATTAATTAACTCTCTTAATTGTGAAATATTTAGTGATTCTATACAATTATTTAATATTTTTGTTAATGTATACTTTTTATTCAAAATATCATCACAATTATGGTCAGTTAATCTATTTTTATTAGAAATAGACTTAATTATATCTAAATTTATATTAGTCATATTTAAGTATAATATAATAATATAATTTTCATTAATTAACAAAACGATTCTTATACATTGGAATTAATTATAAAAAGCGTTATATTTATAATGATAGTGTTTTTAATTCTTGTAAATTGAATGACCTATAAACCTTATTATCATTATTTATATATGTTTTAATTTCATTTGCTTCAACTAATGAGTTAATTTCTAAACTTTTATTCTCATCAATTATTATATTCAATATTGTACCATTTAAACTATGAATATAACCTGAGTTATTATATACATTTTTTTCTTTATCAATGTTTCCGACTAATTTAATATTTGTACCTAAATTAATTATATTACAATTTGAAAATAATATTATAAAATTCATTAACATTCTTTCGAACATATTATCAAATAACTCTCTATTTGTCCATATCATTTCTAATAAACCTCTTAATCTAGATGATTTATAAATTAAAAATTGAGTATCTAATATGATTGGATTCTCCTTTTTATATTCAATATTTAATAATTTAAATAATGCTTTTAATAATTCATAATAAGTTTTTGATTCATCTGTATTATTTAATTCACTATTTGATGCAACTATAAAATCTGTTTTTTCAAATTTTTGTGATAATTCTATAAAATTAAAAGCTAATATTGAATTAGTAGTATAAAAAGTAGTTGTTTCATATGGTGTATTGTATAAAACATATAAATAAAATAATTTATTAGTTTTCTCAGAAGTTTTAATAATGTTTACATTTAACATATTTATTTTTTTATTCTTAATTTCAAATTTATCCATATTTACATCAGACGTGACATATACTGTAATATCTGTCTTATTTTTTAAATTTAATTGTATATATTCTAAACCTTTAATAAATAATGATGGTTCAGTGTTACTATCTATGAATGTAACAATACCATTACCAGTTGTAGTTTTAGTATTTAATGGTTTTGATAATAATGGAATTAAATCTTGTATTTTTGATTTATTGCTTTTATTAATAGCAGTCGTTAATTGTTTATATCCAATATAATTCTTTTTATTTTCTGAATGATATGTATCTAATATTGCACTTACTGCATTAGGTGGTTTATATGGTGTATTAAAAATATTTTCTAAATGTTTAGTTGCTTCATCCATTGCACATAAATTATCTGAGTCTTCGAAATATAAACCATTCTTGGAATAAGGTTTACAATTATGAACAATTGGAATATCTAAAACAAAACATTCTAAATGTAAGAAATTTAATCCATTACGTATATTTGTACTTAATACACAGAATTTGGCTTCTTTTGCACGTAAAGAATGGAATACTTCTAAAGATATCATACGTTGAAATGATGTTATTTTATTATATTTAACAATTTCTAAATGTTTAATTGAATCCTTCCATTTTTCATTATGTGATGGTTTAGAAACTAAATATATTTGACCTAATCTATCTGGATATTTTGTAAAAAATTTATTACAAATTAATAAGGGAACTAATGAATTTTTATGTACACTTAAATTCGGTTCCATAATTACGATATCTAATGGTTTATTTTTGTATACTAATTCTGGTGGTGGTAAATACTTAGGTGTTATACCTTTCATAGTTATATATTTTTGAATAAATTCATCATCCCATACATATGGTGATATTTTAACTGGTTTATTTGTAATATAACTAATATATTCAATGCAATTTTCATACATAGGCATTAACCAAATTTCATCTATATATTGATTTACCATTGTTGCAATAACACCATCATGATGTCCAAAAACAAATTCTTCTGCATTTAAAATAAAATAATTTCCAACCATTTGATTTACAACTTTAATACCTAATAATTTCAAATAACTAATAAATTCTAATTGATTAATAACTAATGAACTAAAAACAAATGTATCATATTGCATTAATTGGTCTAAACTTAAAACACATACGATTGGTTCATTTAATAATTCAAATTTATCATAATCTCTATCAATTGTCGCAAATGTTACATCGTAACCTGCCTTTCTTAATGCTTTCATTACAAAATAGCCTTGTTGGACACAACCATTTGTAAATATACTCTCGTGTTTTTTAACAAAAATACCAATTTTACCCATTTTATATTAATATACGTTTAATTTTTAAATAATTTAATCGCATAATTACTATTTATTTAATTTATATATTAATAAGTAATCCAAACTAAATGGTTTTATATTTAGTTCATTAAAATAATCATAAATCAACATACCATGCCCAACTATCTTATTATTCGATATTGTATTATGGTCTATCATAATAAATGTATCTTCTTTAACATTTTTATAAATAGAAATTAAGTTTTTGAGACATAATAATGCTATTTCTATTGTATTTTTTAAAACTAATTTTTCATAATCTATAAAAATAATATTATAATTCATAGATGAACTATTCAAATAGGTATTAAAACTAGATTTATTTGAATGAATTATACCATCTTTAAAATTAACAAAATTAGTAAATAAATTTATAATCCAATTATTTTTTGAATTTGTTAATATTTTTGGTTTAATATTATTATTATCAAAAAACCTAAATAATTTTATGAACGATATCTCTCTAGTGTTAATTATGTAGCCATCATTCTTTTCTAATCCATAATTATCATTTGTCGCGTATTTGTCAATATATTCCTTAGTAAAACCACTATGGTCAATAAATTTTGTATATTTTTTAAATATATCATATTCATTAGCTAACCTTTTAGCTAAATTAATATTATTATCTTTTTTATATGTTTTTCGATTATTAAATACTGTTCTCATTTTATGTTTTAAATCATCTTTATCAATATAGTACCAGTTTCCACTACCCATTGTTATTTCTGCTCTGTGTTTCTCTAATATTTCTACACTTTTACAATCAATTGGTATAATGTCGTCCTTTTCTACGAATGTTTTAATACCAGTATGATATGGTGTAATAACCTGAGTTCCGCATAATAATGATTCTAAAACAGGTAATCCAAATCCTTCACATTTTGTCGGTAATACCATACAATCTACACTTCTATATATATCAGGTAATATCTCTTCGTCAATTTCAGGTATAAAGAATATATTTTTATTGAATCCTAAATCTTTGTTTTCATTCGTTTTTATAATTAATAATACTTCTTCATTATCTCCAAACTCTTCAATAAAACTATCTACTAATAATTTTAAATTCTTTCTATAATTATTTGTACCTATATATAAAAACTTATACCCTTTTAGTTTATTAATATCATTATTTTTAATATTTGATATACAAAATAGTCTCGTATCTATCGCGTGTGGGATTGTACACATTGTAATTTTTAAATTATTCATACATTGCCATTCTTTAATGATATCATATGTATATAATGATACCGGACAAATTGTTAAATTATATTTAGTATTCATAAGATTAATATTATTTAATAAAACAGGTTCATTTTGATTTATTTTATCCCCTTCAATTACAGTTAATATTAATACTTTATCTATTTTTTTAGTTACTTTGATAATATTATTCAAAATTGTATTACAATTATCTATTATTTTTAAAAAACCATTAAAATTATAAAAAAATATTACAACTGTTTCGTAAGATTCTGTATCATATACCATCGAATTAAATACATTTTTAATATCAAATAATACTTTACCTAATGATATATACTTTACATCTTTAGCAGACGAATATTGGTCTATCTGTGGAAAAATGAATTTTGTATTATATCTGATGTTCAACATTATTAATTAATATCAGAGTATCATTTTAAATTAATAAAAAATTGATATTTTTAAATTATTTAAATAAATTGTTATACTATTAAATAATTGAAATGGGTATTCCAAAATATTTTAAATACATCACATCTAGCTACGATTCTTTAACAATCGATTCAAATGTTAAAGATTTTCAAATCAATAATTTATACTTTGATTTAAATTGTTTAATCCATCCTTGTGTACGTAAAGTATGCAAAGATAATCCATCTGATGTATCCTCACATAACAAAGAACTTAATACTGATAAATATTTGAATGATGAATCTTATATTACAAAACTTGAACATAAGATTTATCTTGATATTCAAAATAGTATTGATAACATTATTAAAATTGTAAATCCAACCAGACTGGTTTATTTAGCAATTGATGGTGTGGCACCTCGTGCAAAAATGGAACAACAGCGTATCAGAAGATATCGTACAATTAAAGAAAAAGAACTTACAAATAAGGTTTATAAGGATTATAATTATCAAATTGTTCACGACGATATTGATACTAATTTCATTACACCTGGTACTATATTTATGTACAAACTCAGCTTATCATTACAAAAATATCTTATCAATAAAAATAAGACTAGTAAATTACTACTTATTTTAGATGATTCACAAAATGTCGGTGAGGGCGAACACAAGATATTTCAACATATCAAAAATACCGCAAATACTGAATTTGTTAATTGTGTATATGGGTTAGACGCCGATTTAATTATGTTATCTCTATGTAATATTTATAAAATTTACTTAATACGTGAAGAAGTACATTTTGGTAAAGTAGATATGAATAAATACTTATACTTAGATATTGAAAAACTTAAAACATTAATTTATGATGCAATCGTTGGTAAAATATTATATGATGATTTTCAACCTAAATCTGAAATAATTAAACAAAATATAATTAATGATTATATTACTTTATGTTTCTTTATAGGTAATGATTTCTTACCTCATATAGTTGGTATTGATATTTCGAACGATTCTATTAATATGCTTATTAATACGTATGTCGAGTTTTTCAGATATAAGTCAACTAATTTGGTTGCAAATGGTAAAATTAACTTAGTATTCTTAAAACATATTATTAATTCGTTGTATGCAAATGAAAATAAATATTTATTACAATATCAAGATTATATTTCAAATAAACGTCCATATATAAACCAAAAATTAGATTCATTTAATTACGATTTAGAAAAGATTAAATATTATCCAATATTCAATAAAACAGATGGATTCGTTTTAGGTGAAGCTAACTGGCAAAATAACTATTATAAATATTACTTTAATTTATATAATATTCATAAAAACAAAACATTTATTAATGATATATGCAAAAACTATATTGATGGTTTACAATGGAATGTAGACTATTATTTAAATGAATGTCCTAGTTATACTTGGTATTATCAATATCGTTCAGCTCCTTGTTTACGTGAATTAAGTCAATATATGTTAAAAAGAGTATATATTCAAACATTTGACAATACTATTAAATATAGTCCATTAGAACAATTAGCTATAGTTCTTCCTATACAATCGAGTAATTTATGGGCAATTGAATATGCTAAATTAATTAAAAAAGATATTAAATTAGTTAGCTTCTATCCTATAAACTTCGAATTAGAGGTTATGAATAAAATGTATTTGCACGAATGTAATCCAATATTAGCTTTAGTTGATGATGAATACATTAAAGAAAAATTCAAAGCAATTAAACTAACTGAATTTGAAAAGAAAAGAAATATTGTATCAGGATGCTATATATACGAACCAAAGAAATAATTTAATATATTCTATTTGAAAGATTATATTAAACAATTATATTTTTACTATAAATGAATAAATTAGAAAGAATTATATTTTTCAGAGTAATATTGTCTTAATAAAGTAACAGCTGTTTTTAAGTCAATTGAACCATTTTGGTGTTGATTTTTATTTTTTTTGCTTCTTTTCATACCACCTTGTTGTTGATTTTCGGATTCTTCATTTTCAGATTCAGATTCTTGGTTTCCACCCATTAATTTTTTATTTTTATAAAATTGTTCTATTTCTTTTTTATTTGGAGTTTTTCTGCTTTTGCTGTTTTTTCTACTATTTTTCTTAGAACGTGCTTTTTCTAAGAATTTAGATGTAGAACCTTTAATAAATCTAAACATACCGTTTTCGAAATATGCACCAATACTTTTATTGTCATATTCACGTAATTCAACAACTTTAGTACTTAATTGTTGTGCTATTTCTTCTGCTCTATTATTTTTTTCACTTAATAATTTTCCTTTTCTTTCGTTTTTAGAACCTGGCATTTATATTATTTAAAAAGAAAAAAAAATTTAAAAATTCTATACTTAATATAATTAGT
>JACCDO011351749.1_pt1 | contig 10065 bp, 11 predicted proteins | sample 7446101 | NCBI WGS metagenome assembly JACCDO01 (sample SAMN15323440, study PRJNA562643) | freshwater metagenome | isolation source: river surface water | place: USA:Blue River Watershed | collected 2017-08-16
ATTGAACAATTTTATTCAAACCGTCAGCTGCACTCATAATTATAATTATTACTATTTATAAAAATAAAAATAATTAAAAGTTTTTGATAGTATATGGTTTTTTATTAATAATAAATGAATTTTTATCATATGAGTTTTTAAATAAATTTTTAAATTTAAAAATAACTTCTTTAAATAGAAGAACATCAGAGTATCCAATATAATTTTTATAATCATGTTGAAGATTGGATAATTGAGATACATATTTATAAATATTCATAAACATATCATAATTATCATAGCTTTTTGAGGTTTTAAAGAATTCATTAACAGTAAAATAATCTTCGAGTCTATTTTCCTTTTCATAATCTTTAATTTTTGCCAATCCAAAATCCCAAATCATCCAGATATAACCCTTATTTTCAACATAAACATCTTTTCCAAAAATCTTATAATGAAAATAACCTCCTTCTTTTATTCTATGAAATAAGAAGTTTTTATAATGACAATCTTTATGATATACACCACCTGTATGATAATGAAATGAAAGGACTGCCAATAATATCTGTTGATAACAATTTTCAATTAATTCAGGATTATTATTAGTCATTAAGAAGTTCTTAAGATTACCATCGGCAAGTTCATTAATAGAAATATAATAATCATTTTTCCTTATTAATGATGGTAGTTTCTTATCCTTTTCAATATTATTACAAATAAATGTTTTATAGATCAATAGAAAATGTGGACTGAGGTCTTTCAAAGTAATTTCAGACATCTTCTTTGATAAGTCAATTTCAATTGTATTATGTTTATTGACCTCCATTACTTTAGTGGCAAATATTTGATTTTTAGTTTTTAATATATATGTTAAAAATATAAGACCATATCTGCTTCTACTTCCAATATTTTTTTTTAGAACTATTTTAGACTTATTGAGATAATATTGATAATAACTATCAAATTTATTTTTAGAGCCAAATGTTAAACATTGATTCTCTTTCAAATTCTTGAGTTTCTTAATTGAACTTTTATAATTCTTTATTCTTTTATAATAATCATTTTTAGTGAATGTTATATCCATCCTTCTATTATTCTTATTTGAAAACTTTTTTAGCCTTCTCCTTATTTTGATATTTATATATAATCTTATCCATTTTTCCCTTTTTTTGTTTCTCCTTTGGTTCTTCTTCCTTTGACTTAGATTTCTCTTTGGATTTCTCTTTGGGTTCTTCCTTTAATTTAGATTTCTCTTTAGACTTAGAACCTTTATAACAGCATTGAATATCATATTTATTTAATTTTAGGAGTGGAAAGGAAGAAGGACAATTATTATTCTTTGGGGTTCTTTTTTTTGGACAGGTATTTGCTAAAGGTTTTCTATTTTTTAGATTCTCTTTATAATAAATACATGAATTCTTCTTAATCTCATCAATTTTATTTCTATATTCTTCTTTGGGATTATTACAAGAATTAGGATTGTATTTACACCAAGATAAATATTCAATATAAGGATTTGGTTTTACACATTTTAATCTATAACTGGAATAATAACATTTAGGTTCATCACATTCATTCTTATCTTTCTTATCTTTATTATTCATTCTAATATCTATATAAGGAATAAATGAATATTAAAAAATAAATTTCAAAAATGAAAATAGAATGAAAGTTTCTCCTAAAGAGACATTGAGGAAGTTATTAGGTGATTATTATATGTATTTGATGGTGTTCATAAGTAGTTCTTTTAATGAGACTATTATAAATAGGCTTAGGGAAAATCAGGATGAAATCAGTAAATATATAAAGATGAAATTGAAGATTAAGTTAAATATTCTTTTTAATAAATATTTGGATACTCTCATTTTAATCATTAAGAATCTGAATGGATTTAAGGAGAAAGAGGAGGAATATAAGGAGAAATTGTTAAGTATTTCAAAAGAGATATCTCAATTGGTATCATCAAAGAAATTGGAATTTATTTATAAGACTTCCATTAAATATCTCTTTAAATCCCTAAATTCAAAAATAGATGGTAATCATAAGAAAGAGATTGAATATTATGATAATTTCATTAATTCTCAAATTAAAATCTCTGATACTTTTTATAAATTAATTTTAAATAATCCTCATAAATCTAATAATAGTCATAAGAAAAAGAAAGGAGGAGGTTGTAAACTATTTGGTGATATCAAATGTAGATGTAAATGATAATGATAATGATTATCATAAGAATAAAAAATGATTATTAATTATCATTATTGTAATTATCATTATTGATTATAATTATAATTAAATGACAAATATTTATAAAACAACAGTTGAATTTTATAATAATAATAGTTCAAGATATTCAATAAGGACTAATATGACTATTTCGCGATTATTTAAGGATGAAAATAATATTAAATTGGCTTTTCAGGAAAAGGAAGATATCATTAACTTTGAATTTGATACATTAGAGGATGATATTTATATTAATATGGATATTGAAAAGATTGGTAAATTAGAAATTAAAAATAAGAATGATTTTAGATTGAATCATACTATTGAGAAATATAAAAATAGAATTACTTATAAAATTAAATGGGATTTAAAAGTAAACAAAAAGAAAATCAAAGTTAAATCAATTATTATCAATAAGGATAATCATCCTTTTCTATTTACATTCTTTGAGAAATTTGCTCTTGTTATTTAAGTTTTTTATTTTTATTTTTATTAAAGATAATAATAGATATGAATGATTTTTGTCATGATTTAGAAGTTATTCCTCAATTTACTGGAACATGTTGGTTTAATGCCATTTTAATGATTTCTCTTTATAGTAGTGGTGTTTCTAGATTTATAAGAGAAGTTGCCATCAGAGATAATTGGAGAAAAAGTGATGATGGTTTCAAAGTTGCTTTTTATAATATTCTTTCATATATAAATAGAATCAGACTTAATCCAAATAATAAAGAAAAAAGAGATGAAATAAATAAAAAACTTAATGAATATTTATTTAAAGTAAAACCAGAAATACTCTTATTAGACTTAATTGAAAGAAAAGATAAGAAATTGAAAGATTTCTTTATTAGTGTAAATAAAGATTTAAGTAAAAAAATAAATTTGAGTCTTAATTTTATTTATATCATTTCTTTTTTCAAAGTATTGAATATCAATTTCATTGACATTTATTGTGATTTATATAATAATTATAATGTTTTAGATATGAATCATGATATAAAGACAGAAGATGAAATGGAAGAAAAATTAAAAAGTAATCCTGATGTTATTATTTATACTGATAGTTTATTGAGTTCAAGTGATTATTTAGGAGAAGATTATGAGTATGATGAAATATATGATACCAATACTTATAATCTAAACATAAATGATTTAAAGAAATATAAAGAGATAATTAGATTCAATGAAACTAATTATAAATTGGATTCAGTATTAATTTCAAATTATAATAATGAGATTTATAAACACGCAATTGCCGGTATTACTTGTAATAATAATAAATATGTATATAATGGCTGGACAACTAAAACCACAGACCCTGTATTAAGAGAAAAAATAGATAAACTTAATGAAAGCGCCTGTTCTCTCATGAAATATGATTGGAATTTAAGGAAATCTCAAGAATTTTGTTTAAATCCTTATACTTGTAAAATTGAATTTGATATCAAGTCATCGAGATTTAATAATATTTGTTTTTCATTTACAAAAGGAAATAGAATACTTGTATATGTTCGTATCACTGATGATATAGAAAGATTATTTCCAACATCCTTATCAAGAACATCTATCAATATCAGTAAAACTAGAGAAGAGATATTTAATAGACATATTGAAGAAATAAATTCATTGTCAATATCATCGTCGTCATCAAAATCAATATCAAAATCAATTAATGAGTATCATTCATTATTAACAGAAATTATTGATAATAATATTAGAATTCCTAATGAAGTTCTAATGGAAATTCCTAATAAAACTTATTATAATATTTATGGAAAGAAAAATAAATTAGGAATTGCTTATGTTAGAGAGATAGTTATAACTAATCATAAAATTAAGTTATTACAAGAATTATCATTAGAACAATTGAGAAAAATTGTGGAGATTTATAAATCAAAATCATTATCATCGAAATCATCATTATTATCAATAAATTCAAAAAGACAAAGAATAATAAGAAAGATTCTGAGTAATAAGAATGAATTTGTTTTTGATATGGATGAAAATATAATATTAAGTATCTATTATCATCTCTTATTTAAGAAAAAAGAGGAATTGGATAAAATTAAGACTTTCCTTATATCCAATAATGATATGAATATAATAAAAATAGTTATATTTAAGGAACTTAATGAAACACAATTAAATGAATATTATCATTATTCTTATCAAAATAAAGAATTTATAATAAAAGAATTACTAAAAAGAAGGATTTTGATAACACCTGAAATAATAAAAATGATTTCAAATGAACAACTTATAATTATTTATTCTAAAATTAAAAATATACTTATTTATATGGATAATGATAATGATGATAATGACAATAATCATAAAAAATCAATATTAGAATTATTAAATCAAGATGAACTAAAAGAAATTCTTTATAATTACTTTAATAAAAATAATGATTATGATAATGATGAATTAATAAAAATAATAATAAAAGAAAAAATAACACCATTCTTATATTTAAATAATAATTCGAATATGGCATTATTCATAAGAATCAATAATAAAAGACAGGAATTAGAAGATATAATTGATGATATTGATTATTCATTATTTTCTCATACTAATGATAAACTTAAAAGAAATGAATTAAATAAACTTCCATTAGATTTATTAAATGAGATTTATATAAAACTGAAAACATAAGAACCAACACAAAATCCAAAAATAACATAAATCATAGTTTCCATTCTTGTTATTCTTTTAGTCAATTCCTCTTCTTTCTTTTTTTCAACTATATTATTTAATAATATGAAAAGAGAATTATTGAGAGTAAAATTAAGATGTTTATTTGAAAGTGAATTATCTGATTTTATTTCTCCAATTGTCTTAAACTTAAAGAAGTTTAGGGATGTATCATCTATTGGTGGTTTTATCTTATTATAATTGAATAAGATGTCTTCATGTTTAAAAGCAATGTCTTCAAGTAAATCATCACGCTCATCCCTTCTTTTTTTCATATCACTAAAGAAATCATCAAGGTCTTTATAACTGATTTTATATCCTTTGTAATAAATATAATTATTATTCATTATTATTTTAATCAAGATTTTTATTTGTAAATATTAATTTTCTATATTTATTAAAGTTTTCATTATGAATAATCTTATTTTTATTCTTATTTTTATATAAAAGAAATATATCCTCATATTTACTTATAATTAATGATAATTGAAAGAAAATACCAATGAAAGGCATTAGTAGTTCTGATAAATAAGTTTCAGGAAAATAAGCTTGAATATATAAATAATGAGAATTCTTATCATCCAAATGTGGTAATATAGTTATCTTTAATCCAAATAATTCATTCTTATTTTTAGAAAAAATCATTTCACATCTATTTCTATATCTGCTTACCATATCCACTTCCATTTTTATAAAACTCATCAGAGAACAATTAAAATTGATTCTTGGAATATCATTATAATAAGTAGGTGAACTAACCTCATCTATTCTAAATAAAGGTGCTCCTAATTTATGAGTATTTGTAATATGCTCAGGATAATGAATATGTCTCAATCCATAATTAAATGGAATATTATTATACTTAGTTTTTATTCCTAATGATGTAAATGAAAATCCATAGATACCAGAAATGAATGATGTTATTAACACAAAATAATATAATCTCATTTTATTATTCTTAATTATTATTCTTTATATTTATTATAAAAATTAAAATGGAAATCTTAATAAGAATTTTATTAAATTACTGATATAAAATGGTATAAAGTAATAAATATTTATAAATATTATAAAATGAAATATTATTTAATTCACAATTTAGATGAAAATAGAGGGATTCGAATGATAAACTGTTTTGAAAAATCAAATATCAATAATAATGATGTTTCTTGGCTTACATATCCAAATAAAGAAGATATAACTGATGATATAATTAGAAGTTATGTTTCTGAAGGTTTAACTTATACTAATGGAATTCCAACATATGCTCAATTTAAAATGTCAAGAGGTTTAATAAGTTGCACTTTGAAACATTATTTAGCATTAAAAGATATTGTTAAAAATAATCATGAATATGCAGTTATTATGGAAGATAATATGATTACTGGAGATAATGTTCCTGAAAGATTGAATTTATATATAAATCAATTGAATCAATTATATCCAGATTGGGATATTCTTTTCGATAATGAATGGGATGGAAGTGATAATCATAAATATATAGAAGGTAAAATAAAAAAAGGTATTTATGTATATCCAAAATCAAATGAAATTACTAATCAATGTCATGGTGGAACAAAACTTGCTCAATTCTATTTAATTAGATTAAAGGCAGCAAAGAAATTATATGAAAATTATTTGCCATTTAATAATGCTCCTGATTGGTATATGAATGATTTATTTAGAAAATTGAATATAAAAAGTTTTTGGGCTGAACCTTCCAATATTTTTAAATGGGAACACAAATCTTCTTATTAATGATGAATATTATGAACTGTAATAAGAGTTCCAATGAAAACAAGAATGATTCCAAATAGAGCTCTGAAATTTAACTGTTGTTTAAACCAAAAGTAAACTAAGAAAACTGAAAAGATAGGAGCAAGATGAATCAAAGTTATAGCAATTGGTAAATTTATTTTTTTTGATTTATTTATTGTATAAAACATTAAATAATCTCCGGCAATTGTTCCTATTAGAACTGCAATAATAGCGTATTTAAGATAATAATAGTTATTCTCCTCTTCCCTCTTTAAGTATTTAAAGAAATCATTATAATTAAAAAAGAATAATATTAATCCAATTATTGTATATATAAAAGATACTATTATAAAATAGATATTTAAGGGAAGACCATCTAAAGCTATTTTACCAAAAATACTATCAGAACTATAACATAGAGCTGCAAGAATGCCTGAAATAATAAAAATCATCTTTTGTATTAAAATCAAAGAAAAAAAATAAAAAATGATATTATCCTTTTGATATTAACAGTCGTCTAAAGATGACAGAAATCCTATTTCTTCACAATAACATTAATGACCTTCTCACCCGTAATGAAAATCAAAGAGACTTTTATCTTCATGACTGTGAACCAGTCGATTCAGCCTCCAACTTTGCTTCTCTTCTTACTGCCTGTCTTCAAGGAACTCTTATTTCCTTTTCAGTTGAAAAGATAATAATTGGTCTTGCCAATAATCTTATTTATATCAAGTATCAGTCTGATACTGGTGATGAGATTACTTTCAATACTCTCTTCTCTGTTTCAATTTATCCTCTCTGATTATTATCAAGATTCTTAAGTTTCTTAATTAAAGGTATAGTATTTCGACAAATGTATTTTTGTCATTTTAGATATCAATTCATACATTTCCTTTTATTTATTATGAATTTTATTATATAGATAGTCATATGTCTTACTTATTTCAGTTTTTTCATTATCATTATCATTACCATCAATATAATTATGAATGATACGATTATAAGAATTAATTGGATTTATTTGAAATGAAATCATTACTAATCCATATATGAATAATAAATATAATCCGAATGAGATATCATTATAATTAAAAGTGATTGGATAATAAGAAATTAGGATTATTATTGGAATTATTTTTATTAATAAATTTATAATTATATATTTAGTAAGATTATATGTAGATACTTTCTTTAAATATAAATATAAGATTTGACTTAAGATAAATATCAATCCTATTATTATGAATCCTAATGGATTCGCTTTAACTATTCCTGATATAAATAAAAGAAACCAAAAGAAAAACCAATAGGAAACAAAAGAAACCATTTTAATAACAACTTTAATCATTATATTAAGTTTAACTTAGACTTTAATAATTCATTTTCTTTTTTTAATTCCTTAATTGCTTCAACTAAATATGGAATAATCCTATCATATTGAATTGATAAATAGTTTTCTCCAGAAATTGATTTAATCTCATTCGTATTTTCATCCCTTTTCATATCAAAAGGAGCAATAGAAACTACTTCAGGAATTATTTCCCTGACCTCTTGAGCATTCAATCCAATCATCTCATTATTGTCTTCAAAACCATATTCCTTTGCTTTTCCATTTAATTTATATTTGAATCCATTTAATTTTGAAATAACATCCAATGAATTCTTTAAATCCCCAGTTTTAGTTTTCAATCTCATATCAGAAAATGATGAAATTACATTTCCTGATGCAACTATATTTCCAGATACATGAAGTCTCTCACTTGGATTATAAAGACCGATACCAATATTATTTCCTCGAGGATTCAATAAAAGAGGAACATTAGTGGTTATACCTCTTTTATCACTTTGAATAAAACAATAATTATTAACATTATCAGCTCTCATTATCATTCCAAGATAATTATTATCAACAATTGAATTATCATAAATATAAAATTGACCCCAAGTATTACCACTTCCAGCACCTCCTAATGTTAATTTTTGATTATATCCAAGAAGACTATAATTATAAGAACTGGGAACATTTATAAAAGTATTGCCATTATTATCAATTTTGATTCTTTCCTGATTATTAGTGCCAAATCTTAAATTTCCATTCTCATAATTCCAAATGATACCATCCTGATTTTCATTCTTACTTAAAGAAAAACCATTACTGAGACTATGACCAGTAATATCATCCGTCATTTTTATAGTAATATCAGTTGAAGTTAATGTTAATGGTAATGATGTTCCATTTAAATGAAGAAAAGTTTGAGGAGTATTATTGCCAATTCCAACTAATGAATTATTTTTGATTATTATTGAATTCTTAAATTCTTCTGTTGCCTCTTTCCTCATTTTTATAAATAAATCATCTCCACTAACCTCATTATTAGATGTCATCAGGATTACTCCATAATCACCACTTGACCCCTTAGTATCACTCATTCTTATTTTTGATATAAAGGCAGTATCATCTCCAGTTCCAACGTGAAGATTATAATAAGGATTGATATTATTAATACCAACTCTATCTTCAACTACAATAAAAGGGACATTAGGATTAGAATTATTAAGATTACAAGTGTAATTAAGTTTAATATCAATATTACTTAAGCGACTGTTTAAATAAACTTCATTAAAATCATAAACATGAACAACTTCAGTAAGAGGCCCAATTGAAAACTCATCTTTTATAATTTCAAGTTTATTAATATCAATGTCAACATTACCACCAACCTCACTCAGATTAACATTATTGGCTTTAACAAAACCCCTAACATTCAATGGAGAATTATAGAAATTATTGGTAATGAATTTATAATTATTTTTTTCAGTAATTATATCAGTATTAATATTACTCCTTAAATAGGATTGATATTGATTAATTATTGAGTTTTCTCTCAAATAGATATTAGAATTTCCTTGTTTATAATTATCGGTTGTTGTATTAAGACTAATTCTTGTCTGAAGATTACCATCACTAATATAATATATATTATTGCTACCTTGAGGAATAAAATCGCTATTAATAGTTAAATTACTGATACTTCTAAAATAGAGATTGCTTCTGCCTTCCCTGAAACCATCAGTTGTTGCCAAATTACTATTAAAGAAAGTTGTGAGTCTATTAGTAGTATAATACAGATTGTTTCTGCCTTCTCTAAAGAAATCTGTATTGATAGTATTTAAAGTTAGATTAGTATTACTTTCAACATTAAAGGAATTATAATAAAGATTAGATGTTCCCTCCTTAAATCCAATGATACCATTGGTATTTATATAAGAATTAAAAACTCCTTGAAATCTTTGATTAGTATAATAAAGATTATTTTTGCCTTCTTTTAGATTACTAATGATAGAATTTGAGTATTTATTGAAATTAATGTCAGAATAAAAAAGATTGGAAGAACCTATTCTTAA
>JACCDO010495016.1_pt1 | contig 10064 bp, 12 predicted proteins | sample 7446101 | NCBI WGS metagenome assembly JACCDO01 (sample SAMN15323440, study PRJNA562643) | freshwater metagenome | isolation source: river surface water | place: USA:Blue River Watershed | collected 2017-08-16
AATTCAGCGAGGACTTTAATCGTGAAGTGTTTAATCGCATGTTTGAAGAAGAACAACAGCAAAATTCAGAAACGGGTCTCATAAATTTTCAGCATCCTCAAGAACTTATCTTGGCTCCCAATTCTGGCGTAGAACTCGGTCGTGACCGCCCACAAGAATATACAGCAGCACCCGGTTCAGATTTACAGTTTACAGACTTGCGCGCGGCATACACACAGCATAATACTGTGAGCAATCAGGTCAAAGGGATTCGTGTTGAGAATCGCGATTTCAATTCCTACAAGGCACAGCGCGAGAGAGCCCCTGATGCGTACAACCAAAATGAGTTGGCATCTCTTCAAGCCTACGAGGCTCAACAGAAGGCGCGTGAAGAACAGCGGCGCTTGCGAGCAGCTCAAGAGCAACTCGGCGCGCGTGACTATTTTGAACGCATGAAACAACTTGTTATTACTGAAAAATAAAGGCCGTCAAACAGATGGACACCCGTACGGTGCTTGTTCCCGCAGCGATTCTAATGGCTGCTGTAACCGCGGCTGCTTATGCGGCCTACAGAAATAAAAACTCATTTTATGATGATAAATTACTTGAACGTGAAAAACAACTGCCAGCCATTTGGATTTATGTTGATGATACGGATGTAAATTCTCGTTGGTGGGCAGACTTTGGGGCCCGCTCAAGTCGTGTATTAAACATGCCATTCTTGAATCTCTGTTACCAGACAATTGTCGCGGCGGCTGGACAGCGCTACCGTGTAGAAGTAATTGGAGGCATTGAGGACGCGGAACGTCGCCTCGGTGGACTTCCTGAACCCATGCGTAACAAGCGCTTGCCTTTACGTGATGAGGAAATGACATATTTGAAGGTGGCCTTCTTGGAAAAGTTTGGCGGCCTCTGGATGGGTCCTGCCACTGTTTGCTTACGTGCTCTTCCTGAATTGCCAAAGGATAAGATTGTACTCTTTGGCTCAGATCCTCTTGAAACGTATGCGGGTCGCAATGGAACTTTCTTGCCCAATCAGCATGCCATGTGGTCACCCAAGCCGAATCATCCATTCTTTACTCAATGGTGTACCATTTTGAGCACGCGCATTGAAGAGCAGCATACTGGAAAAGAGATTCGGTATGACAAGAACTGGGACATTCTCTTTGTTGGAACTGGAAAACAGGATATCGTTATGATGCCCCATGCTGAACTCACTCGCAAAAAGAATGGTCGCAAGATTGAATTGGAGGATCTCTTGGCCGCTGGAACGGAGGGCGTATTGCCATTTGATGTACACGCAGAATCTATCTATGTACCATTCCCTTGGCCAGAATTATTGGAGCGGCGCATGTTTGGCTGGTTTTTGCGCTTGAGCGAGGAGCAAGTCATGGAGAGCGATTTGGCGGTGACGCACTTGTTCAGAGCAGCTGGGATTTGAATCCCAGGTGCGTCGTAATCAGAGCAGCTGGTATATAATACCTGACGCGTCGTAACCAGAGCAGCTGGCGTCTAATTACTTATTCGTTATAGTAATATATAATGAATAATTATTATAATTATAAATAATTACGAAAAATTAACATAAATTGCTTGTTTTAGAGGCCCTGCTAGAGCCGTACTCCGCTCAATTGTATAAAATATCGCCTTCTTACCTTGGCGTGTAGTCTCTTTTGAAGTAACCGAGTATCCATGGGGCAATAAAATATGCCGAAAAATTGTAATCCAACGAGATTCATCTGTATGCTCTAAAAATCTCTTTGCCTTACACGGAATATAATATGGCTCTAACTCTGCTACAGCATGAATAGACTCTGCTAACTGAATATCCTGACGTTGAAATGTTGTTGGAAAAGAGGTTGATATTTTTACCATGGATAGAACTTTCAAAACAGTTTCCCATGGAGGAATATTTCGGAAAAGAGGATTATGTCCCTCCATACTATTTATACAGATAAAAAATAGTTTAGACTAATAAACCCGCATCTTTTGAACAACACAATAAATCTAGAAAACTACAGCGACTCTGCGCATGATATGCCCATCCAGTTACTAGAAATCTATATAAACGCTCCTGGGCTTCTGATGGAAGAACAAAATATAAATCGGCCGTCTGCTGAACTGCGTGTAAAATATCCTCAAAACTCATTCCATTCTGCCATAATATACCCATTGTTTCATACAAAAGTACCGATTGATTATAACATATTGCCTTTACGAGTGGAATAACCTTATCATAATCATGTGTACTGCATATTTCCTTTGCATCTTGTACTGTAGGTTCTTCTGGTGCTATCCATTTTAGTACTTCTGTCATTCTATTGAATTCTGCGACGGATGACAAACATGCGGCTCCAAGCCAGTTCCGAACCGCGTCATCACGAATAGGATAGTCTAAATTTTTTAATAGAGTATCTATATACATCATTACAGGTACTGGTGTGAATTGAACAGGTTGACAGCGACTTTGAAGAGCATGGATAAGACATTCGGATGAATTCGCTATGAATAAAAAACAAGTCAGGTGTGAATACTGTTCCATGGGTCGTCGCAAGGCTTGTTGACTCACTTCTGGAAGTGTATCCGCGTCGTCAATTAAAACCCAACGAACCGCCCCAGGCTTTTTACAAACACCGCGTGTAAAATCTGCGAGTTTTGCTCGTACAGTATGAATTCCACGATCTTGATCCGCCGTCAAAAGTAAAAAATAATCTGGATCTCTCGGCTCAAGTCCATGCTTTTTGGCATACGAATCTAAAAAATCAAAAGCAAGTGTAGTTTTACCAAGACCGTGGAATCCATAAAAGAACATGTGTGTTGGATGTTCAAGAGCTTGATTACAAATTCCAAAAGCAGTGTCTTGCGCCAAGATGCGAGTTTGCATCCCTATCCTTATTCCTTTGTTGGTGGTGACTCTTTAGGAGAGTCTTCTTTCTCCGCAGATGGATTTACTAAAGAATCAAACGCGGCATAATTGGATGGACAGTGGCAACCATGCTTCACTTGTTTGTACAATTGGTATGAGTCTTTCATAGATGCGTTTAACAATGCCTCAAAATGGTCCTTCTCAAATGTCTCGCGTTTTATACCTATATGTGTAATTTTATGTATAGGGCATTCGTATGTGGTATCCATTCTACTCTCTGTAAGTATCTAAACATCCCTGTATCAAACGCTATAGAGATATGGCTGAGGATCTGTACAAGGAACTTGAAGTGAGTCGTGGGGCCGACGCGGATGAAATTCGGAAGCAGTATCTAAAACTCAGTCGTACATGGCATCCTGACCGCCAGCCTCCTGAAAAGAAAGAGATGGCAACTGAAAAGTTCCAGCGGATTGGTCGTGCCTATGAAGTGCTAAGTGATGATGGAAAACGTGCTATATATGATCAGACGGGTCAAATTCCTGGGGAAGGTGGTGGTCCTCCTCAAGGTGGAGGTGGAATGCCATTTGGATTTGGTGGCGGCATGCCATTCCCTTTTCCCATGAATGACTTGTTTGGGATGTTTGGAGGGCGCGGCGGACCTCGTGGCGGAGGTCGTAATCCTGGAAAAGCCCCCGCGCGTAAAACTCAAATCCCTCTCACACTCAAGGACTTTTACTTTGGTCGGACTCTTCAAATGCGCCTAGAACGCAAGCGCTTCTGTGGCGGTTGTAAAGGCGAAGGCTGTACAAATCAAAGGGCGTGTGGCGATTGTGGTGGGCAGGGTATCAAAATCCAAATGATTCAAATGGGTCCAATGATGATGCAAAATCACGGCCCCTGTATGCCATGTCGCGGATCTGGAAAAACCAGGGGTGATTCTTGTAAACAGTGTTCTGGCAGCAAATTCATAAAACAAGATAAGGTTCTTGAGCTTGTCGTAAAACCTGGTATGAAGGCGGGTGAGAATATAGTCTTTTCTGGTGAAAGCAGTCATGAAGAGGAGTATGCTGAACCGGGCGATGTTATTGTAGAACTTGTACAGGCTGATGAGGATCACGAATGGGAGCGTGCTGGGGATAATCTCAAACATCGTATAACACTCACGCTTGGAGAAGCCTTGTGCGGCAAACGTATCAAACTAGAAGGTCATCCTGGATTTGAAGGGGGGATGTTTATAGATATCCCTTGCGGAATTCAGAATCGTCAAGATATTATTGTTGAAGGGTGTGGCATGCCTCGCTTGAGTGGCAGTGGATACGGAGATGTCATTCTACATTTAACTGTTATGGCATCTAATGTTGAAAAGGGGGTTCTTGAACAAAATAAGGAGATTCTACGAAATCTCTTTACAGTTGCTATGGATGATTTGAGTCAATCTGAAGGGGCGGATGTAAAGGTGGCAAAGCCACTCAAGTACTAATGTCTTTTACATGTTGGGCGCAAATGACATGGGATTCTTGGCCAAGGCCCATTCAGGGTTCAAGCCAGCTTGCGCTTGGAGACTCGCGGGAATCAACATCTTGCCCTCATCGCCGACGGGCATAGGGAAATTCATTTCTGCGCGGGAACCACCACGGTAGCGGCGACTGCGACTGCGAGTCTTACGGGAGGCTTTGCGACCCTTACGGGAGGCTTTGCGACCACCGCCCCAGCGGACCAAGACACCACCGCATTGCTTGCGGCCCTTACGAGTTGCTTTGCGACCCTTGCGACTCTTGCGGCTGCCTCTACGGCGGCGGCCTCCCTTCAAGTCAGCCTCCGGACCAAACTGCTTAATGTAATTAAACGAATCAATGAGCGGAAGCAACTTTGCAGAGGCATTCAAGTCAGCGGGCAATATAGGGCCTTCAGTTACAGCGCCCGGGTAAGGACCGTAGGCCATTGCGCCTCCGTGTTGATACTTGTGGTACTCATCAAATTGACGTCCCTGCGCCAAATTCAAGTCCATAGGACCAGGATTTGCGTAATTTACTGGAGCGCCTTCGGCACCGCCGCGCATGCGGCGACTGCCTTTGCGTCCCTTGCGGGAACCTTTGCGTGTACGACGACCTTTTGCCATTTCTTCTAATCAATCAGTCAAGAAAAAAGCGCAAGCCTAGAATAGAAATGGAACCCGAGTGGACGAAAAAGATCAGCAGTAATACTGTCTGCACGACGTACTATTACATTTTCGCCATCTATGCCATTATTGCGGTTCTTGCTGTAGTAGGCACATTGGGACTTCTTTTTGCGTACAAGCTCCCCAAAGGCTTGTCAGTAGGCCTTGGTTTCCAGGGACTTTTGACGGCGGGCATTGCGGCGACCCTTGCGCTTTTCCAGTACCTCGTTTGCTCTCGCGCTTTGCTCGGCGAGCAGGTGGTTGAGTTGAAGAAGATTCCTCAGGTTCAGATGTAAGAAGTTCAATAGACCAATCACTATAGGCAACTGTAAATACAGGTTGACCCTGCTTTGCTAGACGCAGAGCGAGTTTCTCATTAAACTCGGAACGTTTATTGAGAAATACTAGAAAGTGCGTAGATTCTTGCTGAATACGCGCATCTCTGAAAATCTTGGCTCGGCGCTTATGTCTATGCCAATCAGCCTCATAAATTTGTGATGGAATCTTCAGCGTATCAGCCCAGTCTGACATATAAATACTACTAATTCCTTCAGACGGTAGAATCACACGGTCTGGAGTTCGGCCAAGTTCTTGAAGAATAGGATTTAGTACTTGCTCAAGGAGCTTTTCAGAGGTCACATCTGTACGTGATCCAATCACTCCTAGAAATATACTTGTACCCTTGGTAATAGGTTCTATTTCATCTGTAAAGTCAGTCATTTCATATGCCTAACTTTACACGGTCGGCCCGTATCAATTTTTATCAAAAACCTTACTCGTGCTGCAAGAGCGAAGAAGCCTGAATCTTGCGCTTCTGGACCTTACCACTGACGATATAGATGGAGTTCTCCGTCAAAACAAGGTAGTCTTCATGGACCTTGTAAATCTTCTGGATGAGACTCGTGTACTCCTCCTTGCTCTTGACGAGCAACTTGTCGGACGTCTCCTGATCCTCACCAATAACAGCCTTGCCAAGAACCGTGTCGGCATAATAGTCAAGCTGAATGGGACGGTCCAACTGCTGGGCGAGTTTTGCAGCCTGGCGCAAAACAGGGTCAGAAGGAATAGGCGTTTCAAGGGAGCTTTGTGCAGCAGCAGGTGTGGGTGCAGCCATTGGAATGATTCTATGACGTTGCCGTAAGATTTGCTTGTGTATTTTAACGCACCGCCGGATTCAATTTTTACACTGCTTCCGCCTCCTCCTCCGCAGGAAGCTTCAGAACCTCATCTGCGTGACGCTGGAGCACCATATTCAGGAAATTGTAGGCCTCCTCAAGCTGAAAGAGGTAGCGACCACCCGTGACAATAATCTTGCCCGTCTGGAATACACTCATAGTAATCCTCTTGCATTCACCGGGGCCGCTGCCACTTCCTTGACCGCGGCAACGTTTTGTACAGAGACAAATGCCAGGTCGCGTTTTATCCGGATGCTGGTCATTATAATAATACTTTGTATTGACACCCTGATAAATAGTGCTCTCAAAGGTACTGAAGAGACCGTAGTTACGACTGAGAATATGATGAAGCACTGTGCGATTAATTGCGTGGGCAACTTGATAATCAGAATTAATAAGCTGAACTTTGAATTTCTGAAGAGTAGGAACATCTGCGAATATCGTATTTGCGGATTTCACTTTACAAAGTTCATTCAGCATCCATTGAAGAGTTTCCTTCGCAAACTCTTCTGCAGGAATGCCAGTCATTTGAATCCCACCGTTTCCAAAGAGCTTTACATTTACTTCCTTGAACTGAGTGTGTTCCGCATTCGTGGCTTTACGAAGCACGATCGTGCTTTGATTAAAGAACGTCTTATCACTTACACCACGCTTGCTAAACGCATCGCGGCTCGCATATCCGATTACAGACTTTTCATGTTCCATCTTAAGAATCCCTTCACCAGGCCACCAAAGAGGCACAAGAATCTGCGAAATATTATCAAAGAGCTCTTTCGCATTCATTGTTGTACCCATATTGGCTGTAATCACTTTCGTACTGATGCGAAGAGGCGTTGCCTTTACGTAGTCCATTGTCTTTGAATAGTCTTTGTTGTACTTACTTTAAGCCGCTAGAGATTCGTCCAATTTTTTTAGAAGCTCCTTTTTTATATTTGAAATGTGCGTTTGATACTGTTCTATTGGCATTGTTCGTGTTACTCCTGGCTGACTAAGGTTTGTAATCTTTTGTACAAGTGTGATGTCTAATACACCAAATATACTACCAATCCAATATAAATCCTCTAGATTACGACGTGTCAGCTCCGAGGTGGGTTGGTCAATCTCGTGTAACCACTTCCAAAACGTGCGTGCGAGCTCTTGTGCCGCATTTGGTGCGTGGAGAAAAATGCGCAGATCACCACGAAGACGAACCGCATCAAGTGGCGTTGGTGACTTTTTATCTGGAGCATACAACTTTACTCGCTCAGCCAAACACTCGGATGGTAGAGGGTCAAACCGTATACGCAAGAATCTATGATGAAGAGATTTTTCAACACCGCTGATTGTATTTACCAAGAAAAGTATTGTACAACTTGTAGTTGGATGCTGGTCCAACACATGCCGCAAGGCAAGTTGGGCAGACGCAGTCAATGTCTCTGCCTCGTCAAATACTAAAAAACGAGGTAAATGACTGTGTTCAGGAAGCAAATTTGTACTATTAAGAAAGGGAAACACGCGCTCACGAATAGACTCCAATCCACGTTCATCTGACGCATTCAAAAAAAGAGTTGCTCCAGGTGGACAGTGTCCATTAGAATACCAACTTTCAATAAAAAGTTTCGCAGTAGATGTTTTTCCTGAACCTGGTGGGCCATAAAAAAGTAAATGACGTAGTCTTGATGTATCTTTGCGAATGCACGACAAAATTCTCCGCACTCGCGGATTAGGGATTTTCTCCATATGGAAGCCTACTATAGTATTCTGTATCTCTTAAAGTCCATACTAGGTCAAGGTGTCTAAAGGAAGTTATGCGCAACTAGATATAGTATAGTACAATGCCCCCTCGTAAGAAAGCTGTTGCGACTGTTGATGGTGATATTCCTAGCGGCAGTACCGAAGAAAAACCGAAAGTTAAACGTGAAAAAAAAACATCAAAACATAAGGTCGTAGCTGTTGTAACTCCTGAAGGCATTCAAGGCATCTTTCAACCTGATACAAAACGCCCTCTCATTGCGCATCTTCCTATTCGCTCAAGTGAAGTCGCATTTACTGAACACGGTATTTTATCCTATGACCCCAATCCGCCTCCGCAACCTGAAGCATTTAATGCTGGCGAAATTGACCCATTTGCCTCTGAAGCTACATATGAGCAGCTTGCTCAAGCAGATGGCTCTAAAGAAAAGCATGTGGTAGAAGATGATTCTGAAGAAGAAGTAAAACCAGCTTCAAAGGGCCCTACACAATCGTCAGCCCCTGTCGCTACATCTTCTGTACAGAATCAGCGGAAAGAGTATGGCCCCACTCAACTTCTTGTTAAATATGCCGCAACAAAGGAAACTCATACACTTCCCGCCTCAACAGATCTTGCGTGCTTCTGGTGCTGTGAAACGTTTGAAGGTCGCCCTTGTGTAATTCCTTCTTTCATCAATGATGACGTTTGGAATGTATATGGTAGTTTTTGTATGCCTCAGTGTGCCATGGCATATCTTCTTTGTGAACTTCTTGATACTCATACTCGCTGGGAACGTATCGCACTTCTCAATCGCCTCTATGGGGCACAGACAAATGGGCGCATATATCCTGCGCCTTCTCGTGAGAGCCTCGTTCGGTTCGGCGGACCCATCTCAACGGAAGAAATGAGAAGCATTTGTGATGCTCAACGCATTCGCGTAGACATTCAACTCCCTCCAATGGTCAGCATTCTTGCCTCTATGGATACAAAGCCTATTGATTTTTATGAAACACCTCTTCGTAATACGTTTGCCTCTCCCAATCAACTCCCTAGTATTCGTCACTCGGATGAGCCGCAAGGTCTCAAGCTTCGTCGCACAAAGCCCCTCAAGGATAAAGAAAGTACCCTTGATTCCTGCTTTCAAATTACTATCAAATAAGGTGAGCCAAAAAAATTGGCCTGTGTAGTGGGCACACTGGATGTACAAAGATACTTCTACAGAATGGCTGACACGATTCATAGCGCACTTTCCTCTTTCCGCGATACGATGCTCACAGCGGTTGCACGACTTGAGTTTGAACTTCGTGACGCGGCTGCAGCTTCAGCCGCCAAGGCGGTATACGATATTCCGATTAAATCCGAGGTTCAGGACGTGACTGTGTCCAGCACACTTACCAAGTTTGAAAAGACTCTACAGGATATTGCGAGCCGTATGAATGAACTTGAGGTGAAACTCACGGCCTCAAGCACTCCTATTTCTGTACAGTCGCCAACTCTTGACTCAAAGGTGGTCCAAGAACTCATGTCTATTCAACTTCCTGAACACTCGCGAAATGTACTTGTACCGAGCATTAGGTCTACGCCCGCACTTGCGGCGGCTGTCGCGGCGGCCAATGTTCCTGTGCTGACGCTTTCTGAAGAAGAGGTTGTAGAAGAGTCTGAAGAGGAAGTTGAGGAGGAAGTTGTGGAGGTTGAAGCTGAAGAGGAGGAAGAGGGCGATGTTGTTGAAGAGTCTGAAGATGATTCATCGGAGCCTCTCAAGAAAGTTGTCATCAAGGGGCAGACGTATTATATGGATGATGATAATGCCGTCTATCATGAAACGGAGGATGGATATGAACAGGTCGGTACATACAATCCAAAGACGGATTCTGTTGAAGTTATCGCAGATGAGGTTGAAGCAGAGGAAGCAGAGGAAGAAGAGGAGGCCGTTGAGGTTGAAGAGTTCGTCTTCAAGGGCAAAACGTACCAGCGCGACTCGGATAACAATGTCTATCTGGACGGAGATCACATTGGTACCTGGAACGGTAAGAAAATCATTGCTCTTACCTAAACAAGTTTCTAGAATACATACTAATTAGCAGACAATGTCGGCAAATCAGAATGTTGATGGTGTATGCGACTTTTTCACCGCCCTGGCCTCAAAACTTATCACAAACTTTGGACCTGCTGCAC
>JACCDO011164862.1_pt1 | contig 10064 bp, 1 predicted proteins | sample 7446101 | NCBI WGS metagenome assembly JACCDO01 (sample SAMN15323440, study PRJNA562643) | freshwater metagenome | isolation source: river surface water | place: USA:Blue River Watershed | collected 2017-08-16
AAATAATCAAAAACCAAATATTCAAAATAGAATTACTTTGGAAGAAAATAATCAAAATAATGTAGAAAATAATAATGATTCTAATAATTCAGAATCCTTTGAAAATAATATAAAAAAAGATATTGAATCTGATAAACCTGTTAAATCAGACAAACCAATTAAACCAGATTTATCAGTTGAAAAAATTGAATTACCAAGTATAAGAGAGACAATAATAATAATTGATGAACCAGATTCAACAAATAAAATAGAAAAACAGATTAAGATAAATAATCAGCCTGTTCGAATAATTTATAATTATAAGAATCACGAATCAGACACTAGTGATTTATACAAAAAATGTGCAAAAATATTAGAAAATATAGTTAGTGGTTTGTAATTTATAATTTTACAATAATATTTTTATATTTAATATTTATTACATAATGCATTTGATAAAGGGATAGAAGCAACTACACCTAAAATAAACCCAACAATATATCTTTGTTTCATGGTTTTATATACATTTAACCATGCATTAATTTCTTTAGGAGTGTGTAAGTGATTTAACATATAATCTGATTTTGGTGATAATAAATAGTAAAATAGTGATGTTACTAAAACAATTAGTAAAAACAAAGTTGTTTTATGGTATGAATTCGAAATATTTTCTCCATAAAAATAATTAACTAAAAGCACAAGAATAAAACCTAAAGCAAGACCTTGTAAATACTGATTAAAACGTTCTTCATTAATTTTCTGGTATGCATCTACTGCTTTTCCAGATAAAATGTTTCTTAATTGATTAATTTCATCTTTAGGAACAAATGATGTATAAATACCTGCTCCTAATAAACCTATACCTAAAATTGCTGAATCAAAACAATTCATTTTATTATATTATATATATTCAAAATAATTGTAAAAATTGAAAAAAATAATAGTTTGGAGATGATACCAAATATATATTAGAATTAGACAATAATAAAAATGAACACGACCAAGAATCAAAACGAGGAAATTATTAACAACGCCAATTTGGATTTGAATAGAAAAAATGAGAAGACAAAGTCAGTAAAGACTAGACGCTGTTATTGTGGTAGTACGATTGGAGTAAAATACAAGATGTGTCCTTATGCTAAGGATGTATTTAATAAAGTCGTATACCGATGGAGATGTGATAGATGTTATCAGGCTGCTATTGACGACATCTGATAAAATTTTTTATATAAAAAAGAAAATAAAAATTTTATTATATCTTTTATTTATATATAAACTATGAGTAATACTCATCAAAAATTAAATATGAATAATGAATCTAATAATTTGGATGAACAGTCAGGAAGTGGTTTATGGGGTGATTTTCAAAGAGCAATCGGTATTAATAAACCTACAAAAGAACAAAGACGTCAAGCTGAGGAACAAAGAAAATTAGATGAAGAACAACAACGCAAAGTTCAAGAACAAAGACGTCGTTTAGAAAGAGATGAACAAATTAGACAAGAAAGACTTGAAGAACAAAGAAGATTTCAAGAAGATGAACAAAGAAGACAACAAGAAGAATTAATAAGAAAACAAGAAGAAGAAAGAATCAATTATGAAAAAGAAGAATTAATGAAAAAAGAAATACAAGATAATGGTGGTATTAATAATTTAATAACTATATATAAAAGGCAAGTAATTCTTCTTAATCCAAGTAATCCGAGATATGAAGAATATAAAAATAAACTCCAAGAATTAGAAAATTTTCAAATTAAACATATGTTTAAATGGATGATGATTAAAGAAGAAATTATTAATAAAGTAAAAGAATATATTAAAACAAAAGATAAAAGTAAATGTTATGAATATTTAGAAGAGTTAAATAAATTTTTGAAAGATTTTAATGATGATATTTATACACATGGACCACATGCACCTATTATTATTGATGATATTAAAGAATCAATTGAAAAATTAGAATTTTATAGAGATGAAAAATATATAAAAATAGATACTTATCCACATATAACTACTGAAATAAAAAATAAAACAAAATACTATCAAGATAAAGAAAATGACAATGGTTTATGTGATGAATTTGGTGACCCTATTATATATACTCACTGGGTTTTAGATGGTTATATAATGTTAAAAGATTCTGGCAATACAAGAGAAGGTACTATTAAACAAATGTTAAATATATTGGATAAAAATACTGATATTTCAAATTTGTTTAAAATAATATTTAGTGACCAAACTTATGGTGAGTATAAACGATTATTAAATAATTGCCTAACATATTATTCATCAGTTATAAATATGGGTTATAAATCAAGACGAACTACAGAAATATTTACTGGAGAAAATAGATATAGTGGATATGGTGCTAATCGTAGAGAAATAACTGATAAACAAATAATTGATAATTTTAATTTAGAAGATACTGAATTAAAAAGAGAAATAACCAGATTTATGGAAAGAAATAAACCAACATATTTATTAGTTACTTCTGTTGGCCATGCAATGGGAATATATTATAAAAAAATTGATGAAAATAATTACCAATTTTACTATATAAATTCAGGAGATGAATGTACCTATCAAAATTTGAAAACTGGTAATATAAATTCAGGTATTATTGGATATGTTGTATCTAAAGAAAGTTTAATTAGATTTTTATCACATGAGGTATTATTAGAACTTGGTTCAGGAACAACTATAGATTTTTATAGTGTATTATTAAAAGAATTGCTAGATGGAGAATATCAAATTGAATCGAATAAGTATATGGAAGAATATGATAATTTTAAGATAGGTATAAATACACCTATACAAATCAAGGGTGATTGTTCATTTAGAAGTGTAATATTTTTATTAGAAATAATAAGTAGAAATTTAAGTATGGACGAAAAACAAGATAATTTAGAGTTGAGTAATCAATATAAATTATTCTTTGATATTGGAAAATTATATTTAATTAAGGAATTTTTTAATTATATTAATTCAAGAGAAGAACCAGACACATTAATAGTTTATTTTATGAAAATACAAATATATTTTGAAAATTATAAATACATGAGTACAAAACTTGATTCATTAAAACAAATGACTACAGAACTTGGATTAAATGATAGAATTAATATTGACACAATATATACAGAAGTTGGTTCTGTAATTAGATTGGTTGAAAATAAACTAAATATTTTAATTAATAATTATGGAGAAGAAAAATTTAAAATATATTCTCATGAAGAATTTGAAAATTTAATGTTCAAAAGTGATAATTATATATTACAAAATAATCAAATAGATTTTAATTATGATTTATGTGTACAACAACAATCAAATTATGAAAATTATAAAAAAATATTTAATGAATTAAAAGTATTAACAGAATCTAGAGGTTTAAGTAATTTTTATATTTCTATTGGAAAATTAAATGATTGTGTCGAAATAATTAATAATACTAAAGATGCCTTATTGGTACAAAATATAATGTTTAATTCAATATTTAATATTATTCAAAAAATAACTGAAAATCTTGTAGACAGTATTAGTGATTTTAGAGAAGAACCTATTGTAAATACAACAATTGATAAATTAAAAAATATAAATCATGTAATCTATAAAATAAATTCTAAATTTTATATAAATGAAAAAGAGATATCAATGATTAATAATGTAAAAAAAATATTTTTTATGAATTTATGTATAATTCTTGGTGTTTTAACAGAAAAAAAACTAGGAGTTATAATAAACATAAATGATGATTTAACTAAATTTAAATTGTACATGAGTTTGTTTATGATAAGAAGTTCAAGAGATTTAGAGTTTATCAGCAATTTTATAGCTTTTGTAAGTAGAAATGTTTTATATAAATATTTGTTAATTCCAACAATTGCACCAAAATCTATAATAAACTTAGAAAACATAATCTGGGGACAACCATCTGTTTCTAATAATAACATTAATAATAATTTTAAATTTGATGAATCAACTTCAACCCTTGGAAAATTTTTAAGATGTCAAGAACCTTTTAATGAAAAACAAGAAATTAATATAGTTGATAATAATTATGGATTTAAAGAACTAACTCAAATTTATCTTGATGTTTTTGGTAATTCTTTTAGTGGAATGTTTGGTGATATAAATTCATTAACAGAACTAGAAATAAAATTTAATGACGAAATTAAAAATACTAAAACTAATACTGATTGTAGATATTTATTTTATTATTTTAGTTTACAATTACACTGTGAATATATAAGATTGGTTGGTAAAAAACCACTTCTGGATAAATTTAAAGATTTTAACATAAATGATATTATTTCAAAAACATGGGTTTTATCAAAATACAATACATTATTTAAAGATTTTAAACAAGTAGATGATTTATTAATACAGATAAACAAGTTTGTTCATGGACAAAAGGATATTTATTATTACAACAATATTATATATGGATTACAAGAAAATGGGACATATCATAGTAATGAAGAAAGTGAATATTTAGAATATCAATTAACTGATTTAAATTTTGGACTAGAAAAATCTTTAGAACAATTTGATAAATTAATAACAGTTAAAATGTTTATTGATAAAATATATGAAGACATTAACTTAAACCTTGTTAATAAGTCATTATATCCAGAATACGAAATAATTATTTTAAATTTTTTGAATATTATAGATATTTTAACTATAAATGAAAATTCTGATTATTATAGAAAAATATATAATGTTTTGTTCATAATTTTTAAAATTAATAAATACTTAGAAAATAATGTAATTGATTTGGTATTATTTACAATAATTAATAAGATTTCAGTAAAATATAATTTGGAAACTGATGAAGAAATTAACGAAAAATATACTGAGAATTATTTGTATAAATCAATATTACTCTTTGATAAAATTATAAAAATAAGTTCTAAATTTGGATATAGTTACAATAATCAATCTAACGATAATAAAAATTACAATTTTAATATAGTAAATGCTTTCAGAAAAATATATTTTTACATTAATTTCATTGACTTAATATTTGAATCAAAAATATTGCGTGATATAGTAAAATCTAAATGTATATTAAGTAAAATTTCTTCTACTAGATATGTTGACAATAAAGAAATTTCATATGAATTAAATGACAAATTAAATCTTAAAAAATTACTAAAAGTTTTATTTAAAGTTATTAATGAAGAATATTATATACTTAAAAATAAATACATTGGTATTACAGAGGATGATACATTGATAAATTTATATGATATTAGAACTTCAACTGATAAAAATATAGTATTTTCTGATTTATACAAATTTGTTAAAATAAATTTTGATAATTTATCATATTTAAGTAAATATTTTGAAAATTTATACACTTTAAATAGTATAGAGATTAGTATAGGAAATTCAAATACTATTTTAAATAATAAATATCTTTCAATTAAAAAAAAGGATGATGATATTTTTAATTTCAAAATTATATTTGATTATTACTTTTTTAATAAAAAGAATTTTATAGAAAATAATTCATTAAACAGTTATATATCTGATGATAACTCATCAATAATAAATATTGGTGAAAATAACTATGAATTATTATTAAAATTAGAAACAACATATTATAAAGTATTTAAACTTGTTGATATTATTAAAAATGAGACATTGATAAATATATATTTAAAGATATTAACATTTTTAAATTCTCATTATGATGATAGACCAAGTAAAAAAGTAGGAGAAAATAGAATAATATATACAACCAGTTTATATAATGAATTATTATTATTAGAAATTAATGTAGATAATTATATATATTATTGTCCTAATACTAATATAAAATTTTATTATACAATTAGTACTAATGAGTTAACTTATGGTGATTATAAAATTTCATTAACATCTGAAGAATATATTTTTAATAGATTTGTATTTAAAACAAATTTGTTACTTGGTAAAAATATTTCGAATAATAAATATTATATAATTGGTACCTATATTAAAAATTATGATGACAATAATTATACAGGTATATATGAAATAGAATGTCCTTATAATGATATATTTATTGAATCTAATAATTTAATACTTGGATATTTTGCTAAAGAACACTTAAATTCAGGGAATACCAAAACCGCATACATAATTGTCTCAAATATTTACAATAATAATAAAATTTATGGTAACACAATTAGTGATTCTAACAAATACACATTAAATTTAGAAAATTTTTACTTATCAAATAGTATTTATTTTTATTTAATGTTTATTAATTTGTACAAAACCAATTTATTTGATATAACTACAGATAAAACCGATTCGGGAGCAACAATTTTAATTGATTTACAAAAAAAAATTAAAAAAAATATAAATATTTTAACACAACAACATATTAATTTTTATAGTTTCTTTGATTTTACCAATGTTGATTATTCTAATTTAGTTTCAAAATACTATAAAAAATATTTATCTTGTAAAGATAAACATGTTAATGTTAATGTTGATCCTAGACAAATAAATATTACAAATGTTTTATTATATATTGGTAATAAAACTAAAAATGTAACAATATCTAATAAATTCATAGGTTCATATTATTCTGTAAATTGTATAACACATGGAAATCCTCTAGAAGCAGACCCTGCTGAAATAATCACAATAATTCAAGTACCCCCTAAATCACATTATTTATTGACAGAAGGATTTTCTATTCCAACTACAAATTGGAACAATTTAGATGACTTAGTATCACTATTTGTTAATACTAAACAAAAATCAGTTGTACCAAGAGATTCTATAAATCAAAATATTAATCAAGACTATCGTGAATTTATTAATAATTTAAACACAATTGAATACAGAATTTTAACAAAAGAAGAACTTATTAGATTACTTGAATTAGTTAACAATAAGATTACAGATTACCAAAATTATTATAAAAAGATGTATTTTGAACAGATACAACAAAATTATTTATTCAAATTGGATTTACATATATTTAATTATCCAGACGAATTTAAAAATCAAGTAATCTGTAATTATTTGATACTTAAAAAATTATTTGTAATCAAAGAACAAATTAAATCTTTGTTATCACAAGATAATTCAGAATATGATTGTACTAACATTTATAATCTCATTAAGATTAAACCATTTTATGTAGGCAATACAACTACAAATGCATATGCTTACTTTGAATATTTATTCGGAAATATTATTAGAGGTGAACAAATTGCATTTGTAAACACATTAAAAGAAGAACTAATAGGTATATTAGGTCAAAAATTCCATCAATTATTAATGGGAGAAGGAAAAACAGCAGTAATCGCACCTTTAACAACAATGTTATTAATCCAATATGGTAATCCTACATTTACAATAAATCATATAATGCCTGAATCATTAGTATTACAATCTAATAGAATAATGACCAATATATTTGGACAAATTAATCCAGACTATTTAGGAAATAAGATTAAAATAACTTCTGATTATGATATTAAAATAGAAAAATTAGAAAAATATTCTAATCGCGGATTTATTGAATCAATGAAAAATTCATATATATTATTTGATGAAATTGATGAAATTTCTGACCCACTTAAAAGTCAATTAAACAAACAACAAAGAACAGATGAATATGAATCAATTGATGATGAAGATATAACATTTGAATTTATTTTTAATTTTATTTATAATCTATATTTTGCACAAGAAATTAATCCATCAACATTATTTGACCATAGATATCATCAAGATGCTCCTGAAAATAAACAAGCTAAGGAAAAATTTGAATTTTTAACCGTTTATGTAAATATGTACCGTGAACTAATTGAAACTGGTGATTTTAAAGGTAAGCCACATTTAATATGTGATACCAAAAATATATCTAGTGAATCTGTTAAAATATTAAATTTGGCTATGATGTTAACTATTAAAAAACTTTTAGGTAGTGAGTACTTATATACCTATGGTTTAATTAAAACAAATAAAATGGATGAATTAAGAGCATATCTATCAACACGTCATCATCTTAAAATTTCTATAATTAATATGTTATATAATTTTGATAAGTTAGTTCCTACTATATTAAGACAATTACACCGTAGACATTTTGGTCTTAAAGATAATGGTAAAAAAGATGTATCTATTTTATATTCTACTGCTGGTAATTTATATGTAGACACTGTGTTGAAAAAATATTTTGTAGCAGTTCCATACGTTGCTGATGAAAAACCTTCTGAAAAATCAGAATTTACAGATTATCTATATAATATTGCACTTACAGTTATTTCATATTTTGATAATCCAACTACCAGAATTAGAAACATCGATATACAATTATATCTTGAACATATATATAATTTATATGAAAAAGATAAATACTCAAAACCATCTAAGAATCGTGGTATTAAATTATATAATCAACTGACACAAGGATTAACTGAAGTTCCTGAAATAATGGAAAAAAAGAAAATAATCTATTTTACCAAAACACAAATTAAACAAATAATTTTAAATTTCCCTCTAGAAAAATTCGTTAGAGAAATAGTATTTTATAGATTTATTAAAGTTATTAAATTTGTAGATAGTTTATCTTTTACTGATATAATTTCATCTAATTTCTGTGCATTCAGAACTGGTTTTACAGGAACTCCTTTTATTTATTTACCTAGAGAAATAAACCCAACTAAACAAATTCAATCTGTTGAAAAACAAGTTTTGGGTGATGGTGCTATTGTTGCTAGTATTGTTGGGATTGATAAATCAAATAATATTATAATAGAAGATGATTACTCAAATATAATTACAACATCTTTAAATAATGGATATCATGTAATAATTGATACTGGTTCTTTCTTTATCAATAATGATAGTGAACAAGTTGCTAAAAAAATTATAGAAAAAATTGTAGAACTAAATTTAACATCAAAATTTAGATGTGTAGTATTTATAGATAAATTTAATAGAAAAACTGCTCTTGATATATATGGTAATTTTATAGCTTATGATTCATTAACAATACCATTATTCAATAGATTTTATTATTATGACCAAGGACATATTACTGGTATTGATATGAAAATATACCCATTAGCTAAGGGTTTAATTACTATTAGTTCATTTAACAGATTTAGAGATATTGCACAGGGAATATACCGTATGAGAAATATTAATAAAGGTCAAACTGTTGATTTTATATTAAATTCTAACTTAAATAAAACATTAGAAAGCAATGTTGTTAATTTAGTTAATTATTTAATTATTAATGAAACTTCATACAATAATGACCAATTACCATTATTTAATAAACAAAATATTCAAACACTATATCGTAATTATTTGGAAGACATTAATACATATTCAATTGATGTACCTGACACCCCACAAACAAAACAATTTATGTACCTAAAAACTAATATTTATAGACAACCTTTATATATTAATGTTACTAATGTTAATCAAATTAAAATGAGTTTGTTAATGTTCTCACGTGAAGAATTTAATTTTGTTTTAAATTATCTTTCTCAACAATATCAAGATTTAATTCTTCAAATAATAAGAGATACTAACTTTGAATCAGTTCAAGCAGAATCAAGTCAATTCGAATCATCACAACAACAACAACAGCAACAACAACAACAACAGCAACAGCAACAACAATCTGCATTCAAAAATAGAAGTATACGAGAAAGTGTAATTCATTCTCAATTTACTTATTGGTCCAATAAATTAAATAAAAATATTAATTTAATTGATTATACTAATACACAATTATACGAAGGCTCAAATGGTTTAGATGGATATAATCCTAATATACCTGATATGAGTACACCAGAAGTTTGTATACGAACATCAATATCTAATGGTAGTTATTATTCGTCAGATAAATGGAGATGTTTTATTACAAATTATAAATATCAATCAATACATGATTTAACAACAGAAGGAAATAAACAAACTACAGTCTTAAAAAATTATCGTTCACCTAAACCAAATATTTATATTAATTATGATTTTATTGGTCCACAATTTACACCAATTTATTATTATGTTTATGATTCAATAAAATATGCATACGAAAATACATATGGATATAG
>JACCDO010113692.1_pt1 | contig 10061 bp, 9 predicted proteins | sample 7446101 | NCBI WGS metagenome assembly JACCDO01 (sample SAMN15323440, study PRJNA562643) | freshwater metagenome | isolation source: river surface water | place: USA:Blue River Watershed | collected 2017-08-16
AATGACAATCCGATTCGTGGTGATAGTTGTTCTATTGTTTAATATAGTACATGGATTAAAAGTAAATCATATACCATTGACCATAAATTCTCGCCAAAAAGGTTTATTATTTAATCGCATAGTAAGTGGAATTATAGGGACTGTATTAGTTAATAATAACGTAAATGTAGTCAATGCTGTTCAAGGTAAAATAACACCTGCAACAAAAGAAGAGGCTCGCGATAGTGTTCAGCAATTGAAACTAGCAATGACAAAGATGAATGAAATTAGCACCTTGGCTTCGAAATCAGAATATCAAAAGATTGGTGATATATTATCAGATAAACCGTTTAGTAATTTTGATGCATTAATGAATATATTAGTTAGATCACAAGAATTAAGTGCAGAAGATAAAATAAGTCTTGGGACGATTAAAAGATATGGTGTTGTGGCTGACGCTATTATAATGATTGGTGGCCTTCAAGGTGCACTTAAAGCTGGTGGAATTCAGATCAGCAAACAAAGTGGACTACAAGAAGAAATTGAAGATGATGAAGATGATGATATCAGCACCAAAGTCGTTGATGTCGCTGAAGTCACTAAATACATTAAATTATCACAAAATTCACTAAATGATATTTATAAAATTGTAAAGAGAATATTGGACGAATAAAAACTCATCTTATTGATATTTATTTTGAATTAACATAACGATTGTGGCATTTATTCGTTATCTAGTAACCATACTTTCGTGTACCAAGAAGCGACATAAAATTGAATTTGTTCGAAAGAGCTTTTCTTTTGTTGTTATAAAACAATCCAATGATAAAGAAACACCCTTTCGAACAAATTCAAGTTGAAAATCAGTAATAAAATTAATTAATTTTGTTACGTACCGGTAAACTCATCAAACTAAAGTTTTGTTTTAAACTCTCGGCACATTTCCATTCCGTTTAAAAAAAAAGGTAAAGCTCAACCAAAACCAGTAAAAATAAGTTTACCACCTCCTTTGATAACATTATATATCTATGGATTCAGGGATTGGTAGTAGTATTCTAAGTATTTCATCATCAGACGAAGAAATAGAAACTAATAATATTATAATGGACAGTTTTGATGTCAATAAAGATCACGATACTGATACTGATAATAATAATGAGACTAGACAACAAGAAAAATCTATGAATAGTGAAGATGAAGAGGATTTGGCATTTGTGTCTTTTTTAAATCAGACAGTCCAAATACATAAAGAATTAAATAATACATCATTAAGTTTACATCAAATATCATTACTACCTGAAGATAATTTTTCATTTTTGAGTAATACTACGACACCATTAAGAAAATTGAAGAACAATTATAATAATGATAGTAATATGAAATCAGGATCAAAAAATATTAATTTGATTAGCCCAATGACACCAATTCCATTACAAGATGACTCTGTATATAATGTTTCTCTAGATTTATCTGGTTCTCCTGATTTGATGCCAAAAATGTCAGAGAATACTCCTAATACTGAAAAATATAGTAGTATGAAATCAAATACTACTAATGATAAAAAATCAACTAATACTTCAAATAAACGAAATAGTTCTACTAAGAATAGTAATAAAAAATATACTAATAATCAATACGCGAGACCATCACCATTACACTATCATCAAGGATCCAGTAAATATAATCCACCTTATACAAATTTTTATAATTCTAGAATTCCACTATTTCCAACATATGACACAAATAGTAATAGTGATAATGAAACAAATGATTCTAATGAAATGAATGAATATGGAACACATAATTTTACTGGTGGAATTCCTATGTATAGAAGTAATTTGAACCCAGTTGGTTATTTATATCCAAGTCAATATTGGCGGGATAGATTAAGAAAAAGGGAAATGACTAGTATTTTAGGTTCGCCTAAAAGTAAGTTTTTATTTCAATAAAAAGTTATTTTTTACAAGTAATTGTTTACTATACAAAAAATTTCGAGAGAAATGTTATACGAAATTGTATCTACTGTTATTAAAATCTAAGTTATTATTTCTTGAAAGGTTTACCAATTGCGAATACTTCAAATCCTATGTCTCTTAATTTTGCATGATCAACAATATTTCTACCATCAAATATAAAAGCAGGTTTGGACATAACTTTAAAGATTTCAGAATAATCTAACGCAGCAAACTCATCCCATTCAGTCATAATAGCAATAGCATGAGCACCAGTAGCCGCAGCCATTGCACTTGGTGCAGTTTCAACCATAGCATCTAATCCAGGAAGTGAAGTATTATTAACATTTAATGTGTAATTGAATTCATTAAACATTTCTTCTCTTACAACTTTTGGATCATAAACTGATAATAATGCACGTTCATCTAATAAATCTTTCATTACATATGCTGATGCTGTTTCACGAGTATCACCAGTATCTTTTTTGAATGCAAAACCAAAAATGGCGATTTTTTTGCCGGTGATAGTATTGAACATAGTCTTAACGATATTGTGTGCAAATCTTCTTTTTTGATAATCATTCATGAGAACAACTTGATGCCAATAATTTGCTACTTCAGTAAGATTAAATGATTCACAAATATAAACAAGATTTAATATATCTTTTTGAAAACAAGATCCACCATATCCTACTGATGCTTTTAAAAATTTGTTACCAATTCTAACATCAGATCCAATTGCTTTAGCGATTTCATCGATATCAGCATCAGTTTCTTCACACAAGGCAGTAATTGAGTTGATTGATGATACACGTTGAGCTAAAAAGGCATTTGCAACTAATTTAGATAATTCAGAAGACCATAAATTAGTAGTAATAATTTGATTTCTAGGTACCCAATTAGCATAAACTGATACTAATGTATCAATTGCTTTTAGACCTTCAGGTGTTTGTTCACCACCGATTAAAACTCTTGAAGGAAATAATAAATCATTAATAGCGGTGCCCTCAGCTAAAAATTCTGGATTAGATAATACTTGAAACTTAAAGGTAGATGCTGATTTTAACACTCGTTTAATTGACTCAGCAGTTCTTACTGGTACAGTTGATTTTTCAACAACAATTTTATCAGATGTTGCAACTTCTGCAATTTTACGTGCACATAATTCACAATTTTTAATATTAGCAGCACGACCAGCACCAACACCTGATGTTTTAGTTGGAGTATTAACACTGACAAATATAATATCAGCCTCTCTAATACCTTCGTCTATATTTGTTGAGAAAAATAAATTTTTACCACGTACAGAGTATACTAGCTCATCCAAACCAGGTTCATAGATTGGAATTGACTGACTATTCCATGCATTAATAAGTTTTTCATTTAAATCAACTACAGTAACCTTAATTCGGGGACTCTTTGCTGCAATTACAGTCATTGTTGGACCACCAACATATCCAGCACCCATGCAACATATCTTTAAATCAAATTCACTCTAATAAAACCAAAAGAGCTATGAGTCGAGTCAAATGAGGGTAATTTTACATGTATTCTTACCATTTTTATTGCAAACTTTTAATTTTTGTATGACAAGCAGCTTTTCTTTTTTCCAAATTCACTGTAGGTAGGGTTAATTGTATCCACCCTCTGTGTTCACAACTTAACATAGAAGGTAAACCTAAACCAATTAGTTGAATAGTATAAAATTACAAAATACTGATGTAACTAATTAAAATTTCAAGTATATACAGATAATTAAATTTATATACTCACATTGATTCAGATTAAGTAAAAATAGTCAAATTTGTATTTATCAACAATTAAATAACATGAAAAATGAGAGAGGCCAAGTAGAACACCAAAAAGCGGGCGTAGTTCCTACCAAAAACTCAACACTCTCAGACCAGTCAAACATAAATTGTAAGACGGGGGAGTGTGTAAAGGCATGTTGACCTCCTTGTTTCGTCGGTCTTTTCACAAGTGCCATTCTAATACAGTGCTATTAACTAGCCAAAGAGCATTCGCTGACAAAATTATAACAGCAAAAACATTACAACATGAATATCAAAATTTTATGACAAATAATGATAAAAAAGAAAAATTAATACCTTCTAATATTCCTAACATTATTGAAGTAGCTAAAACTAAAAAAAGCTTTGGTAAATCAACGAAAGAAATAAAAACAAACAACACATTTAGCAGTGCATTGAAAGAAATGCTCGAGGATGATAAAAGAAATGAGAAATTAGTTAGACATGATAGTATTGATAAGAAAAAAAATGATAATAATGAAGATGAACAAAAATATGCAATAGACGTGGACAACATCATAAGCAAAGAAGATTCAATCAAAATCGAGGAATTTTATAATTTACATCAAGTTGTGATAAGCAATGAAGAAAAATTAAAACCATATATATCATTTGATGATGCTAAATTTACAAAACCAATAATGAAAATAATTTCAAGAGAAGGTTATACTGCACCAACTCCTATACAAGCTATTTCATGGCCACTTGCATCAGCTGGTAAAGACATTATATCAATAGCAAGAACTGGATCTGGTAAAACATGTGGTTATTTATTACCTGCGATACAAAAATTAAGCATGAATAATAAAAGTATAAATTATAGGGAAAAGTTTGATCGTAAAAATCCAAGAGTTTTAGTATTAGCACCAACTAGAGAGTTAGTTATGCAAATAGAAAATGAGGCACAAAAATATGCCATGTCATCAGGTTTATCTGTAGTAAGTGTATATGGTGGTGTATCAAAATATCCTCAATTAAAAGAAATTAGATCCGGTGTTGATATTGTAATTGCCACTCCTGGCAGATGTAATGATTTAATTTCAATGGGTGCATTAAATTTAAAAAATGTATCGTATTTAGTACTTGATGAAGCAGATAGAATGTTAGATATGGGATTTGAGCCACAAATAAGAGATGTCATAGAATGTATTCCACAGAAACGACAAACTTTATTTTTTACTGCTACATGGCCAGATGAAGTTCAATCATTAGCATTAGATTTTTTAGATAATCCAATTCAAATAAATATTGGTAAAAATGATGGACTAACTGCGAATAAAGCAATTACTCAAAATATTATTGTAGTAAATAATTCTATGGAAAAAGAAGAAAAATTAAATGAAATATTACAAAAAATTAAATCAGATTATAGTAATAAAGCAAAACCATCAAATAGTCGATTTGACAGTGATCATGATTTTCCTAAAACATTAATATTTGTTGGTACAAAAGCATTTTGTGATTTTTTAGCTGATGATTTGGCAGAAAAAGGAATGAGATGTGATACATTACATGGTGATTTATCACAACAAGCACGTACAAGAACTATGGATAAATTTCGTAAAGGAATATTAAAAGTTTTAGTCGCAACTGATGTTGCTGCCAGAGGTTTAGATGTTAAAGATATTGAAGTAGTTATAAATTATGATTTCCCAATGAATCTTGACGATTATGTTCATAGAATTGGTAGAACAGCTAGAGGTAATGATACTGGTGTAGCTTATTCGTTTTTTACACCCAAAGATAAGGAAAGAGCAAAAGAATTATGTGAAGTATTAGTACGAAGTGAACAAGAAATACCAGAAGAATTAGCTATGATGGTTCGAAGAAAAGATAATTATAAACCAAGAAAGTCTAATACTGGTAGAAGATATAATAGTTTTTCAGATAGAGGCAATTCTAATGGAGAATTTCGACGTGAAAATCGTCGATCAAATTATGATAATTACAGTAAAAGACAAGATAGTTTTGATAGATCAGGAAGTTCTGTTAGTCGACGAAATAATTTAAGAAGAAGTTTTTAAAATTAACTAACGATTAAGTTTTATTTATCACAATAGTTAGTAGAAAAAAATAATATGTTGTAAACTAAATATCTTAATTTATGAATACATATACGTTTTTTTTCAAGATATTTATATAACTGATCAATATTTACATGCCTTTTACTTCGCTCGATATTATTTACTTCTTATTAACATCACTAACTACAGAAGCAAGAATAGACTCAATAGAATCAGCAACAGAAGAAGGATCATTACCAGAATCAGCAATTGCTCCACCTAATCCAGCAACAATATCTTTGGCAGCAGCTTCTCTAGCTAGACGCTCAGCATCAAGACGTTCGTGATATTTCTTTGCAGTTTCTTCTGCTTTATTAAAGACTGCAGTCATATCTCGTAACATATCACCAGGATTTGGTTCTAATGTTTTAGTAGATAAAGCAACACGTGCATTAGCTTTGTCAAAATCTAATATCATAACTTTTGCACGTTGACCAACAGTAAATAAAGTTTCTGGATTTTCAACTCTTCCATAAGATATTTGTGAAATATGTAATAGACCAGCAATGCCACCATCTAATTCTAAAAATGCACCATAATTTCTTAAACCTGTTATAGTACCAGATACTACTTCACCACGTTTAATTGCTACAGCATTAGAATCAGTTAATGCACGTCTTTGACTTACAACTAATTTTCCTTCATCTTCATTTACATCAAGAAATTTTACTTTAATAGTATTTCCAACTAAACTTGAATCTGGTAAACCTAGGAAATGTGATCCTGGTAAAAATGCTTTTAATCCCATACAATCACAAACTGCTCCACCTTTATTCACTTCAAGAATTTTTACATCAAATGCTACATCAGTTGATCGAATATTTAAAATCTTTTCCCATGCTGTCACTAATTGTGCAGATCTTAATGATATTACAGGCATACCTTTTAATGTACCAATAACTTCAGCTGTTACTTCTTGTCCCATTTGTAAAACTGTATTAACATGCTTTATTGGTATTAAAGCAGCTTCTTTAAGTGGTAAATAACCTGACATTTTACCACCAATTTCTAATAATGCACCATTATCATCCATTTCAATAACTGTACCAGTAATTGTTTGACCTGTTTTAGGTGGATCAATTTCTTCTTCATCTGCTTCAGCAAATGAATCATATGATGATAAATCATCTTCCTCATCTAACATACCAGCAATATCACCACGACCAGAGTATCTTTCCTTTATTAGATTAATTTTCTTCTGTTTCCCTTCCATCACTGTTGCTTTTTTAGTAGCAGTTGACATAATCATGCTATTTTTCATAATTCTATTGTTATACTTTGTTGGTGCAAATGAACATACTTCATTTAAAAGCAAAGCAACCAAAGCGATCACCACAATCAACTTCATCATTGTTATCGATACCTTTTTGATGGTCAAGTGACGAACGTCATGTGGAAAAAAAATTGTCAAAAAACCCTAACATTATTATGTTCTGGGAAAAGAAATTTAAAGTTAATTACGCACAGTTACTAATTCCGTACTATTTACTTTGTAACCAATTTATATTTTGATATGATAGAATTATTTTTATTTTATTTCGATAATTAAATTAAATCAAATTATAAAATTGCACATAAGTAATATAAAATTTATACTATAACAATTATTCATTTCATTATTAATGTTTACTCCATTATTTATTTTTAAAGGGATTACAAGTACCTTCTCTTTTTATGCGTCATGTTGACCTGTTGACCAGACTCAAAGATTAAAAATTTAATTTAAAAAAAGGAAGGACGAGGTACACCAGAGACCACCTGGCTGTCACTAGAAAAATAAGATGATTGTGATATTCTGTATATTACTCTCACTGATACAATTAGTTCATGGTTTTATACCAGCATCAAGTATTAAATACAAAAATTTTAATTTACGAAACCTAAAACTTGGTATTGATGTTAGTTCATTACCAATTGTTCCAGAATATCAAAATTCATTAGCTACAACATCAACAGATGGTATATCAAATATAATTAATTTACCTCAAGGCGATATATATAGCGATATTCAAAATGCATTAATATTACTTGGTGGTATAGTATATATAATTTATGAGAAAAGACCTAGAGGTTCAGCTCGTATTGATTTATTAGATATTAAAAAGTCTACTATTGCAGGTGCTAATTTAGGTGTATTTGCTAAATCATTTATTGCTGCTGGTACAACACTTGGTGTTTTCCCTGGATATATAAGAAATATAGATGATGCATTAGAATTAAAAATTGATGATAATGCTAGAAGTAAAGCAAAAAAATACATATGGTCAGTAATTGATAATAAAATTATCGATCCTACAAATAAATATGGTATTTTAGAGATGGAATTATCATATTTTTTCGGATTGGTTAAAGTAAACACAATGTTAGCACGTATAAATGAACCACCACCTCAAAAAGATGTCAATGTATATACAAAAATAACAAGTAATGGTGTTGAAGTTATTGCTGAAAGAGATATATTTGCCGATGAAGAAGTTTTTATTGATTATGGTAGTAAATATGATCGTAGTGACTATGCTAATGAAAAAATAAATGAACAAAACAAAAATAATGCCGAGAAAAAAAAAATAGAAGATGAAATGTTAAAAATTCAACCAATTATATCTATAAAAGATAATAAAAATATTGATCAAGATACTTCTATGCCGGAAGGATTCATAAGTAAATTGAATAAACAGGATTCAAGTTTTAATAAAGCAGGTATTATATCACCTGATGAAGGTGCAAATATGTATAATGAACTAGGTGTCAATATGTTTGCAAACGACGAAGATAAAGAGTTAATTAACAGTTTATTAGGAAAGACAAAAGATCCAACAATTATAACTAATATAAATAATGATAAGAAGAAGAATGATGATAAAAAAAGGGTTGTGATCACACCTGAAGAAGCATCAAAGTTACAAGATAAATTGGATAGTTTAAGTGATGAACAAATAGAAAAAGTATTCGCAAAAATGAAAACATCATTAAGCGAAAAAATGAAAGAAAATATTGAAAAAAAACTTGAAAATAAAACAGGAAATTCATCATTCCCAAAATCTAAAGTAGTTGATAAGTCAATAAGAGAAAAATATAATAAAGAGTTGACAATAGTTGAAGACGAATTAGGTAAATCATTATTTTATATTATACAAAGAAATATACTTAATTATAATCTATAGAAAAAATGTTTAGTAATCCAATTGATGTGTGGAGTGCATTACTTGAAAATCCTGAAAAATATATGGGTGACGATGAAGATCTTTTGGAAAATTTGACTGATAAAGATTTGCAATAGTTGTTATATTTGTGCTTTAAGTAAAACTAAACCAACTCTTTTTTTTTGTTGCAGTAACTGGCGCAGGAATAATAGGTGTACTAGATAATTCAGTAATCATTTCTACTGCAGCAGGTATTTCTTCAGCAATTACATTATCAACATTAATTTCTTCGTTTTCATGAATTTCTAAATCATTATCATTATTTTTATTATCATTATCATCACTACCAACACTATTTTCATCAATGGTCTGATCTATTAATGAAGAAAGGAAGTCAATGCTTTCCCCAGCTATTTCATCAGTCTTAGTTGTGTTTATAAATGACGATTTTGTGTTTTTATTTGCAAATGAGGCTGTTAATGATTTCATAGCAAAAGAGCCACCTGAAAATGAACCAGACATAAAAGATGCCCTTAAATTATTTAATTTTCCCATTTGTAATAATGATTCTTTTTTCATTAAATAAGAATCTAAATCTAATTTTAAATCTTTATAACCTTGTTTTAATGCATATTCAACCATTGTTAATCCAGCTTTATTCTTTATATCAGTTTTAGCACCCATATCAATTAGGAAAAATGCCGTTTCTTTCCATCCATTACCTACAGCACAATGTAATGGTGTTAACCAACCTCGTATAGTTTGTTGATTTATTCTAGCACCGCGTTTTAATAATTCTTCACATACATCAGTTTGCCCTTGTTCTGCAGCACGATGTAATAATGTCCAACCAGACCACCTTGTTTGATTTATCATATTATTATTATCTTTATCTAATAACTTTTTTATAATATCCAGATCACCATCTCTTACACAAGCAAAGATATCGTAATTAATGACTGTTGTTTTCACAAAAACTTTCTTTTCATGTACTTCATCATTTTCACCATAAGATCCTCTTTTCATTCCACTCTACTAATAATCGATTAGTAACAAAATTAGCCAACTTAAAATATCCTATCTAATGTGTGAAGTTGAACGAAGCGTGTAGTC
>JACCDO010571372.1_pt1 | contig 10059 bp, 12 predicted proteins | sample 7446101 | NCBI WGS metagenome assembly JACCDO01 (sample SAMN15323440, study PRJNA562643) | freshwater metagenome | isolation source: river surface water | place: USA:Blue River Watershed | collected 2017-08-16
GAATCGGATTGATCTTTTTTGTTCCAACCAAGAATAGCAGTAATACCGTCAGGCCATTCTTTATTATCAAGACGAGAATAGTTTTTGAATTTAGATGGATCAATCATTCTCGCTGCGTGTTGATTTGGATATGGCATTATATACTCACTTTATTTGTTTTAAACGTTCATTTAATGCAGTATTAGGATTGTTGGCAACACTTCGATCTTGAGAGGTTCTTTGTGCTTCCAAAGGCAAATTACCGGCGCCTATTCTTTGACGAATAGCACGCTCTAAATTATCATCAGGAGTTAATAATTGAGATTGTACAAGAGCGGGTAAAGAGTTAAGAGAATCTACTAATTGATCATTATCAAGACCTGAATGTGTGAGGCGGGGAAGTTTAGTAGCTTCAATCTTTCCATAATTGAAATTGATTAAACGTCCAATTGTTCCTGCACCACGTCTGTCTTGTCCTGATATTGCCGATGCCACTAAGTCAAGGAAGTTGATACAAGCTCTTCTAAATACAGAAAGATGAATCTCACCAACTGCTCTACTACCTGTATCTGATATTCCAAGATTCATGAACTGTGCCATGAAGGCTTGGCTTATTTGATTATCACATTCAGATATGACTTGTAATGCGCCGGCTGGATTAAATTCACCACTTCCAAATACATCAAACTTAACTACGCTATTCTCGACTAAGTAACCTTGCTTTTGAGAGATATAGTTAGCGGCTTGCAATTCAGCTTCTTGAATCATTTGATTAACTTCTTCTGTTGAATATCCATTAGATTCAATTATAGACCTATCAACTTGAACGATTGGCGTTGGAATAGCCCAACGCTCAACACCAACACTCATTAGATTAGCAGTTCTTTGTTTTTCTTTCCACCACCACCAACAAGGTCTTAATAAGCCAACACCTTCAAAGTTAGAACCTGTTTTGTTTAAAGTTAATAGTAGAATCTTGTTCGCAGGAATAGGTTCAGGTTCAACAAGACCAACCATGTTTTGCATAACACCATCAAGGTTTTGATTATCTCTACTTAACCATTTGAGATGCGCAGAAGGTTCACGGTCAGCGTAACACCCAAGCCAAACCTTTTCATTGCCAATTGAATCTGGTGCAATATAGTATATTTCTTCGGTGTATCTATAGCCTACTGGAATAAAATCTAGAATGTAGTTTAATTGTTCTTCAAAAGAAAGATTCATCATGCCAGGGTGACCGTCAAATCCAAAAGCTTCATTTGCAAATCTTGCTAACTCTTCTGCTACAGGGTCGCCTTCAACACCAGGCTTAAAGATCCACTTCGCAGAGAGAAGTGTTTGTTTTACTAAGTTCCATGAACGTTTAATAATAGGATCAGAAGCTAACATCTCCTCTGCTTCTTTTACCCAGTTCTTTGTGGTGAGTTTTGGATTATGTTCTTTGCCAGTAACATATCCAGCTGATAAAGAAGTACCAGTAATACCCTTCACTTCATATACAGGAAGTTCAGCTTCTAGATGAGGAAGGTTCTTATTTTGTTTTGTTTTTCTTGTCATAATAGTTCCCATTCTTTATAAAACATAATTTATCTCCTAATATAAAAGGAAGGGTTTAGAATTTCAAGCCGTTATATCTTTTAAATGAATATATGGCCGCGACTAAATACAATACTACTTATAAACTATTGTCGTTGCAAAATGCAACAGAAAGGCTCTGTTAAATGGAAAATCAAACCAATACAGAACTTGGCGTACCCATTACAAAGGAAGAAGTTTCTATCATCAAAGACTTAGTATCTTTGACTGGTGGAAACGCAGTGTTGACCTTATTGATTCTAGGTGGCTTCTTTTATTTAAAGTATATGAAGAGAGATAGTCAAATCAATACATTGAAGTGTGATGTTCAATTCGTTGAATTAAAAGATAAACAAAATCAAATGAATCTAAAATTAAAGGATCAACAGATGGTGATTAATGATGTTTTAGATAGAGTGGAGGAATTAGAAAAGAAAGATTAAAAGCCGCCGTTCCTATCACGACTATTACTTTCTCTTACTGACTTTATATTTGTTCGGTCTGTCATTGGTGCAATACTTTTACTTGGCAGTATCTCAGTGTCTCTCCATCTCCAATTGATAATATCATATCTCAATGCATCTAAAGGATCTTCTCTACCGTCTTTCTTTGGTGTTTCTTTATTGTCCCAAGCATAATTCATTATTGCTTTTCTAAATGAATTGCCACTTGATTTGGAACCTCGTTCCCACACTTCACTTGTACAGAGAATCTTTCTTTGGTGCATTAGTCTTTTAACTCTTTGTATACCGTTTAGAATATCAGTTCTTATAGCATCTGTTGTGTATCTAAAGTTTATTCCAATGCCACCTTCTTCAGGTCTTTTAGATAATTCTTTAAATGTTGTTAATGCAGTTCGATCTGATCTTGCATTACCCGCCTTATCTCCTGATGCACCATCGATTAATATTCTACCTGGATATTGATTTGCTAAATGTCTTGGACAAGCCTTTTCTAGAATTAGATTTGATAATTGAGTTAAGGTAACTTCTTGAGGATTTATCTCGCCACATATAATATCGGCGTCTAGATTTGGATCATGTACGATTATCAAGACACTTGGTTTACGGAAGCCAAAGTCTATGACGATTCGACCTGAGTAAGTAGGATTATATTCCCAACCGTCAATGACATGAGAGAGTGTCCATTCGCTATAAATCACACCTTGTGGTGGTTTAGGTTGGTTCATAATCATTGCATTTCTTTCACTCTCTGGAAGGTTCTTTGTTGCTTCAAACCAAGCATTAGATAGATTGTCTTGATTAACATAAGAAGAATAGAATATAGGCGCGCACCCAGCACGTTCTGCTAAATCAACCCACCACGCATCATATACTGGCAAACCCACCATTATTAATTTTGGTGTTGGTCCACTTCTTAAACGACCTAATGCCTTCTGTGCAACTTCTTCTTCTAATGTTTGACATTCATCAATCAATGCAAGACCTGAAGTTATATTGAGGCCTTCAAGTGGATTATGAGTTGCATCTCTTGTACCTGGTCTAAAATATGAACGTGTCCAAACAATATGACCGTTTGTAGTATCAATCCATTTACCGTCTTGTTGATGATAGACCCAACCTAATGGCTGTAACCATTTCTCAATTTCCGGGCCTAATACAGATCTATATCTAGGCGCTGTATCTGTGATTAGTAACGAAGACTTGCCAGGATTTTTCTTTGACCATGCTAATAAGGTAAATACAAGGGAAGATGTTTTGCCACTTCCCCAACCTGCACGAACTGCGATAAAAGATTCATCAGAGAATAAGACTTTATCTATTAAATCTAATTGTAGATTATTAAGTTTGAGATTCATCATCATCTTCCTGATCAGTAGTTAAAGGAATATGTTTATGCGCGGCGACTTGTTGGATCATTGCAATTACTAGATTATTTCCATCATTCTTTTCAACAACTTCTAATTCTTGTTTCTCACTAAACTCTGTTTTAAACTTTCTAGCAAGAAGCCAAGCTGAAGCCTTCCAATCATTTGTTGCATGAGCTTGTATATTCTGTAGATGTTTTAATTTAAACTTCTGTTCCGCTCCAATCAAATCAATGCAAAACGTTTCATCATTCTTTCTCCATTCAAAGAACGTTGAACTTGGCACACCCAATAGTTTTAAAGCATCTCCTTGAGAAAGACCTTCAGAGATATATTTAATGATTAATCTTTTAAGTTCTTCTCTTTGTATTTCTCTTGGTAACTTTTGTTCCTCTATAGAAACTAACTCATTAGATCCAATATCTTCTTTATTCTTCTTCATGTTAAACTCCTTCTACTTGGAATGGATTGTTGTTTAGCCAATCAAATTTAAACTCAGAAGAGCCTATAAGGTCTTCATAAAAGACCTTTGCTAGACTGTTCTTTTCTTTCTGATTAGTCTTGATTAAGATAGTAATGCACGTTTCTGTTTTGATGTTGAAGACGTTCTTATCTTGTTTGTTTTTATTGCCGTTTAGATTAATGATATATATCTCGTCAAAGGTACTTAGTAGAGACTTTCTCATTTCTTGAGCTGTTTGTGATTTAATGAAACTACTGTTTGTAATGAATAGTAACATTCCTTTATCAACTTCTTGTATTAGAGATTCTGCGTATCTAAAGAATTTAATATAATCGTCGTTTAAACCACCAGCTGAATTAAACTCTGTTTTATATGCTTCCATTAGTTGATTGATGAATTTAGATTGATTCTTTGATTTGCCATTATAAGGTGGGTTACCAATTATTATTCTTAACTTCTCTGGTTTGTTTAATTTGAGTGAACCTTCTAGTGTATTTAAGGTATGGAGATTTACTTTATTATCTTTGTTTTTAGAAAGGAAATTAAGTGCGGCGAATTGAGATGATGTTGGATCAATCTCAACTGCATGAATATCTGGATTAGATACTGTTTCTAGTAATGTAGAAATGAATGTACCTGTTCCTGTAGCAGGATCTATTATTTGATTATCTTTATCATTTAGAGAGATATTGAATTTAGAAAGAGATATATGGTGCGCCGCGTTAATCATGTAATTGACTATGGGTTGTGGCGTATACCACACCCCCAGGTTCTTTTGTTGTTGTTTATCATATTCAGATAGGAATTGTTCGTATAGTAAATGAATCTCTTGTTTATTATCTTCTAATTTAAAATCAATAAAGTATGGCGCGATTAAATCAAGAAGTGACTCGTCAAAGAAGTTCTTTAATTCAATGTCAAATAGAAGACATGTTAAGTAAGTAAAGCATATATTCTTTTCATTAAACTCTGGGTGGTTTTGTTTAATGGTGGTGGCGATAATTGATAGTTCTTTAATCATTTGAATTTTCCTTTATATATAATGGTACAGAATGTACACGATCTTTTCCTTTTAATATTTTTGACTCAGGAACTGTTTTAGTAATTATAATATCTGAAAATTTTTCATTAGATACTGAAATAAGTAAGAAAGATAAATAATAATTATCTTCAATTGATTCATGTTTAGTAAGTTCTAGTCTTCTTGCTTCTGTCATTTTCGAATCATAATAATGCCTATTATCAAAAACTCTATAAGAAAGAATTTTATATTCGCCGTTCAAATCTTTTTCTTTTTTATTTAAACAAGCACCTTGAAAAGGACTTACCTCAGATTCTAAATGAAGTTTGATATTTTGTTTCAATTTATCAAGATTGGTATTGGTTAACAATTCATCGGCAGCAGTTAATATGCCGGCTCCCTTGACCTTAAATATATCTCCTAATGAAAATCCAAGAGTATATTCACCAAACAGAGAATCATTGATTGGCATTAGAAAGTAATTTGGTTTATATAATTTAAGTTCAATCATATAGAGCCTCTTGCTATGAACATAATCTGTTCTACTGATAAATGAACATCATGATTTACTACTAATGGAAACTCATTGAAACAAGCTAACATCACTTCATTAAGATCAGATAGATAAGATTGATCAATGTCCTTTTCATAGGAGGAATTTCTTTTGTTTATTCTGTTTAGATGTTCATATTTGTTTGGAGGGAGAATTAAGATATGTTCTACTTGGATGTTTTTAAAAGAAGAATATAGGGTGCGCGCGAAGAACGTATACAAGTTAAACTCTTCTTTAGTTAAGTACCCACGTTTATGTTGTACCGCTGCAAATGCTGAATCACCAACGATTGACCTATCAATAAAGACAAATTCACTGTCTTTATTATCTTCTATGAATTTAGATAGTGTGGTGTATCTGTTCTTTAGAAAGTTAAGTTGAGTTTCTAAAGCGTATTTCTTTGGATCAGAGTAGTAACGTTCCATTAATTGAATATCAGGAATTGGTTCTTTTAAAATGGGAATATGGTAAGTGGCGAATAAATGTTCCAATATTGTTGTTTTGCCAACGCCAATGTTACCTTCTAAAGAAAAAATCTTCATTTGTTATTGTCCTTTGTTTTGTTCATTATAGATATATAGTGGTGCGGAATAAGAAGCTGATTTTCCGCAAAAAAAATCTAAATTTAAAGTTGTTTTTGTAAAACAAATATTTTGAAATTTATTATTATCGCGAACTGTTGAAGAAAAACAAAGATAATAATTATTTTCAATTGTTTCTTGATTTGTTAAATCTGCTCTTTTTCCTTCTATCATTCTTGAATCATATAAAAATCGATTATCAAAAACTTTGTATGGAAAAATTTTATATACACCATTTGAATCTTTTTCTTTTTTATCTAATTTTACACCTTTAAAAGGACTATTTTCTGATTCTAAATGTAATTTGATATTTTCTTTTAATTTATCTAATTTAGTATTAACTAAAAGTTTATCAGACCCGCTTGAAATACCAACTCCCTTAATCTTAAATATATCACCTAATGAAAATCCCAAAGCATATTCGTTTAATAATGAATCATCTATTCTAATGAAAAAATAATTCGGCTTATGTAATTTAAGTTCGATCATTAAAACCTCTGTTTGTTTATGATTGTATATTTATCTTATCAAAACAGGGTTTGCTTTGCAACTTTACCAGAGCATAGCTTCTCTTCTTGCAATTTCTTGTTGTTCTTTCTTGAAGGCTCGCCATAGGTTATATTGTTCATTTTCAACATAAACCTTTCTTGGTTCGCTAGACAATCCTAAAACTATAGATTTTTTGAATGAGTTTTGATATTTTAATTCAAAACCGTCAACAACTTCATTATACATCAAATCACTTAACTTCCATTCATCATCTGATGAACTGAATTTATTGAAGACTTGTTGTTCTTGTTTCTTTTCAACAATCACAATATTATCCATGATAGGTTCTTGCTTTAATTGTTTATAGAATTTTGTTGTTTCTAAATTATCAAATTCAGCTTGAGTCATGACGTTGGCAGCGTCTCTATGCATATTGCCACGTGCAATGTTTAAATTCACAGGTTCTGATAATTTAACTTCTTCAATGACAGGTTCTTTAACAATCACAGGAGCAACTTCAACTACTGGAGTTGCAACTGGGGTAGCAACAACGGTTCTTCTTGTTCTTGGTGTATAAGTAAAAGTATCATCAAACATCATTCTTAATTTGGCGTATTGAGAAGGTGTTAACACTGCTTTGATTGATTCAAGTTCAGATAGGATAATGGTGGCTTCGTCTGTTTCAAAAGCTACATTGCTTGGTCTGTTATTGAATCTAAAGGTGATATTTTCATTTAAACGTGCGAGAAGTTCTAAGGTAGCGCGTTGTTTCTTTGTGATTTTGATTGTTTGAACTGTCATTTTATTTTCTCCATTGAGATTGGTTTTTTGTTTTGTTTTTTACTATGTCTTTAATATAAACACCTTCTTAATAAAAGTCAATAGCTTTATGAAAATATTTTTTTAATTATACAGAAAAAACTTTACAAATGATTGACACTTTGATATAGTAAAGATATGAAAAGTAAAGACAAATAGGAGAGTAGATATGGCGCAAGCATATACTTCAAAGAAAAAAGAGAAGCAACCTACCGAAGACAAATTCGGTCGTTTAGCATGTTCATTCCAAATCGAAATTGAAGATGTTAGGATTTTAGATTCAATCTGTGATGATCTTGGCATGACTAGAAGTAGGTTCTTTCAAATAGTTACTAACTATGCGATTCACAAGAAAAACAGAAAAGGAAATACGATCCTTAGAGATATGAATAAGTTCTATTTAGAATCTATTCTTAATGGAAACACTAAAGATGAATCTGAAGATCAAGGAGATGAATAATGGCGATTAAGTATATTAGAAAAACAAATGAAATGTCTTCTTTGCCAGGTCGCATCTTCATTAATATTGCAATTAAACCTGATTTAGCTTTTGACTTTGATACTCTTTGTGATAGTCTAAACTTAACAAGAAGTGAAGTTATTAGAATGTTGATTGTTTACGCTGTTGATGCTAAAAATAAAAAAGGCGAACCTATAATCAATGATATAATTTCATTCTTTGGAAATTATCAAGTAGATAAGAGTAATTAAAATCTGTCCTCCTTGAGGGTGGTGTTTTGTTTTGTGTATGAACTGAGCCGTGTAAAAGCGGCTCTTTTCATTTCTCGATTAGAATGTTAGTAAGTGAATCAATATCTTTTTCTATTAAAGATAATTGGTCTTCAAGGTCTTTCGTTAAGTAACTGAATTTTGATTTGGTGTATTGATTTTTCTTTGCTTGTCTAATTAAGTTTAAAAATAATGAGACTCGACTATACATTTGATGTTCAATATAAAGAGCTTTGCTTATCAAATTTCTCTTCTTAGATGTTATTTTATCTAATTCTGTAGTTTGATCTAAAACGATCGTTTTAAGGTTCAAAACCTCATGACCATACAAACCTACTAGACGGTCTGAAATGTCTTCATAAAACGTGTCATATTTCGTATAGGTGGAAATTAAAGTATTATCTAAGGTGTTTAATTGAACATAGATTTTATGTAATGAAAGGTGCGCCGATTTATAGGCAGATAAGATAGTAACATCTAGCATTTTGATTCTCCGTAACTTGGTTTTGTTTTAATATATCATGACGGCGAATCTTTTGCCACTCAAAGAAAGTGTCAATAAACACCCAGAAATTAGTGTCATTATTTACACGAAAAAGAGTGTAAATATTTACATTGTTTTTTAGCCTAAAAATGACATTGTTCAAATTGACAGATTAGCTCTTAATAAAACGTTTGAGTCTGTCAAAATATTAGCACTTATTCTGTCAAATTATAATCTAAGGAAATTTGCTATGGGGGGTGTTTGAATTTCACGGTCACAACTTTGTTCAAAAAGACGTATTTTTCAAGTCAATCGAAAAAAAAGTGAAAAATATTTTTTCATCAAAATCACACGTGTTTATCGAGGGTTGCGATGTTTATTAGGTTTGAGTGAAATAATTATCAAAAAATAATCCTTGACAAGAATAATCGAAAAGTAGTATAGTGGGGGAGAAGAGGAAGAGGGGGCCTGAACGAGATACTAACGAACAAACGTTAGGCAGGGAGGATTGGCCCCCAGCCAGATCCGACCGATGCAAAGACGATTTACTAACGAAGACTAGATGAATAAATAAACGAAGACTAGACGGATCGTAAGTCGACGAACCTATTGAAGACTAATCAAATATACCTAACGAAGACTAGATGAATTTATTATCGAAGACTAGACGAGTATAAGACCATAGAACTACTCTAAATCTCCCTTATCAGATAAAGAGGATTTAATAGATTCTAATAACGAACTAAACAAATAAGATAAATGAACTTATCCTTATAAACCTAAACGAATCTAACGAATCGAAGGAACCTCTCCCCAGAGAGGGTTCCTAGCATAATTAAATCATCTAATAACAAATAAAGGATATTAATCACATCATTCTCTTTATATACTATTAAGGTATATTATAGCAGCCTTGCAAAGCAATAAGGCTATTAGACTATTATAAAGGCAAATAAGAAGGATTATAATTGAACGTTTTATATTATTTGATATTAACGTTTTATGATTCGAGGAACCTCTCCTGAGAGGAGGTTCCCTACGCTTTAGACGATTGAATTTCAGATAGGAAGGATTAGTATAACATTCCCTTTATTTGTTTAAGAACGTTAGTTTAAGGTTAGTATTGCGCCGAAGGATCGTCTAGTTTCCTATAGTATATATCGTCTAGTCTTCGCTTATTCGTTAATTGTTTATTCGTCTAGTCTTCGCTTAATCGTCTAGTCTTCGATACGCATCGTATCTCGTTTCGGGGGAAACGATCTACTTTCCAGTCATTAGGTTTATTTCAGTCTTTCACTTCTCTATACGAGTCTTGCTTCGCATTATCTATTTATATATATAGAGATTTTAGTTTATCGTGTCAAGTCGCTTATTGACAAATATTCTAAATATACCTCTGCAGGCCCGATAGAATCGAAGAAAAAATATTTTTATTTTTTTTAATATATTCTTCTAGAGTTTGATTTTTTGATAAATCTCGTGACCGTGAGTTTTATAACAAACGTTCTATTATAATTCCTTCAGATTAAGTTCTTTAA
>JACCDO012383812.1_pt1 | contig 10059 bp, 8 predicted proteins | sample 7446101 | NCBI WGS metagenome assembly JACCDO01 (sample SAMN15323440, study PRJNA562643) | freshwater metagenome | isolation source: river surface water | place: USA:Blue River Watershed | collected 2017-08-16
CGCCGAAAAGGGGTATTACAAGAATAATTGCAAAGAAGGGCGGTGGGAGAAATATGATGGAGGGGACTTGCTGTGGAAAGTTGTCGAGTACAAGAAGGGTCGCCTCCACGGTACACGTATTACCTATTATTCCAATCGGCAGGTCGATACGTGGGAAGAATATCGAGAGGGATACAAGCACGGCTGGTGCAAATATTATTACTCCAACGGAAATCTTCGCATGAAACGCCACTATGAATACGGTGCACCGATTGGCGAAATGACAATTTATAACGAGGATGGGACGGTGCATTATACGCTGACCTGGACCCAGGGGGTGTTGCGGTCCTTTCTGGAACTCGGTGTGGATGGATGGGTCGTCCGTCATATTGTTACAGAGGGGGAAAAGATTCCAAACTTTGTTATTCCCTTTGGTCCCTTGTTTATTGGAAAGGATTGCACCGAGGGAGCACACATGGAATTACCATTGGTGGGGGTTGAGTGAGTGGGGGTGTGTTCTGCAGATAACCCAACCTAAAGTATTATAACAATCTAAGTATAGATTAATTTACCTGTTATAAAAGATGGAATCGTGTTCCTTCGTATCCGAATCCTACGTCAATGACCTCAAACATTGTTCTTTTTTATTGCCCCATGATTACGTGGTTCCTGATGCCCTGCGCCGTGTGAGTCCCGTGGAGTTTTCGACCGTCTTGACGCTGTCGGCGGAAATCTTTGAATCCTTGCAACATTCGTCCCAAACCATTCAATTCCAAGACCTCTTGAAAAAAGAAAAGGTAAAGTTGGAAAAAGAAAAGTCCAAGGTCGAAAAGGATTTTGAAAGTAAGGAAGTGGCGTTACTCAAGAATTTGGAATACGAGCGCGCCGATTTGCTCAAGCAGTACGAAGGCGAACAGAAAAAGATGCAAAAGAAGATTGACGAGTTGCAAGGGGTGGTCGTGTCGTCTGATAACGTGATTGACGGTCTGCGTAAACAATTGCACGGTCTCCAAGAGACGCTGTCCGAGGGATTTCAAAAGTCGCTGGAGGCCATGAAACAAGACCACCGTGAAGAAGTGGGGCGCATTCAGACCCAATACCAAGATCAAATTGGGCTCATGAAGGAATCCATGAACAAGGAATGGGATTTGTTACGCGAAAGTCAGGCCAAGGCAGCGGCCGCGGTAGCAGCGGCCAGTCAAAAGAATTCCTCGGCTGTTTTGGGGGCGATTGGTGAAAAGGAGTTTGACGTCTTTGTCAACGAAAATACCCAGTGGTTGTGCAGTGAAAACGTTTCGAAAAGTGCCCACAGTACCGACCGTCTTGTCAAGATTCACGAAAAAGAGGTGCGGTGCGAAATCAAGAATTACAGTAACAATGTGCCGTACAAGGAAGTCGACAAGTTCTTTCGCGATTTGCAATGCCACCCTGAAACCGGTGTGGCCTTCTTTGTGAGTTTGAAGACGGGAATTGTGGGCAAGGAATTCAGTCAACCCATTACGTGCAAGTGGACGCCGTCCCACCAATTGTGTATTTTCCTGCATCATTTTCAAGACATGGATGCCAGTGTCATGGTGCCCTTTATGGAATTGTGCGTCGATATGGGCTATAAAATGTTTTACTTGCAAAACAAGCAGGACGACGACGGGGCGGTCGACGATGTCGAAAATCATCGCCAAAAGGTGGTACAAATGCAAGAACTCGTGCAAAAGGAATTGAAACACTTGGTGGCCTATTTATTGACGCTGGGACACGACCATCGTACCCTGTGTGAACTGATTCAAAAACAGTACAATAACAGTGTGCACGAAATTCAGTTGATTCGTTCCTCCTTGGAATCCATGCTGGCGATTGCTGGAGGGGTTGGTGGGGGAGAGGAAGTTGGTGTTGAGGTGGAGGCTGCTGAAGGAGTAGGAGGGATGGTTGAGGCGGTGACCGTGGCGGCAAAGCCCAAGAAGCAACGGAAATCCAAGGTAACTGGACCTGCGGTTCCAGCATAAATATTGAAACGTTTGCATACATAGAAATGACCTATTACGGACAACATGGTGAAGACAAGTATTTGCATACTTTTTTTCAGCCTGGGTACAAGGGCGTGTGCATTGAAGTCGGCGCCTTTGACGGTGTCCGTTTGAGCAACACGTATTTTTTTGAATTATTGGGGTGGCGTGCCCTGTGTATTGAACCGGTGGGCAGTGCCTACGAAAAATGCAAACGGGTGCGCAAGGAAGTCGTGAAATGTTGCATTGGACAAGAAGATAAAGCGGAACCGATGGCCTTGACCGTCTTCCACCTTCCTGGGGAAAACACGTGTGCCATTACCTCGCTCGAACCCGATGAACGGTTGGTAAAAAGCCATCAACATTTGATTCAGGGGCAGAGCGTGGAACATGTACCGGTGCGCAGTTTGACGTCGCTCCTCGACGAAATTGGGTTTCCCACCGCGATTGATTTCGTTTCGATTGACACGGAAAACACCGAACTCGACGTCTTGCGTGGCATTGACTTTCAAAAGTATCGAATCAAATATTTGGTGGTCGAAAATAATTACAATGAACCCTTTTGCGAAGACTTTTTACGCGGCATGGGTTATAAAAAAATCCATCGCATTGCCGTCAACGACTTTTACAAGAAGGTATAAGGGAAAGGGGGGAAGGGGTGCAGGACTATGGGTACAAGAATTGCGTAAAGGGTACATGATTGTCCAAACCATAACTGTGCGCCTTGTCGCCGTCACATCCGTGGGGCAAGAGGGTAATGCACGGTTTGTGCAAGGCGTAGGCAATGGCGAGGGGGGACGACAAGTTTCCAATGAATTGTTTGCAGGATTGGATGGCGTGAACCATCGCAAAAATGTCATGACATTGATAAAAGGGAATGGAGCATTGCGTTTTATCAAGAAAGGTTTGGTATTCTTCCGCTTGAAACCCAACAAAGATGATTTTACTGGGGTCATAGGATTGGAGTTGTTGACGATAACGTTCTGCATTACCCCATCGGTGCAAGGAATGGTTGACCAGAATCTTGTCTTGCAAATAGGAAATTGGAGGAAGTTGGAGTTGAAGCCAGGGGGACGATGCCCAGGGAATCTTGTAGAGGGTTTCGAAAATGGTGCGCCAATTGGCCTTGTACAAGAGGGGACTTTGTCGCCAGGCACTTAAATTCACGTCAAAATGTTGTGGAGGGGTTTCGCACCGATGGAAACTGTGAATGTAGGGCTGGACTTGGAGGAGGGGGGCGAGTTCTTGATAGGCCTTGTTGTTGCCGTGGCGAAACTTGTCGCCGTGCTGGTCACTCAGGTACAATATGCCACGCCGTCCGGTTTTTTGGTAGGTTTCATGGATGACCGACAATTGGTGCACAAAATCGCCCAGGAGTCCACCGGCCACGTAGACCATAGGGTGGAGGATTGGTTGAAGGTGTTGGTTGTAAAAGAGGTAGATTGCGTGGTATAAATCATGAAAGGGAGGGTGACTCATGAGATTGGGGTTGGAACCTGGCTTGTCCGTCAGAGAAATATTGGGAAAGAGGACTGCATGAATTTGCGGGTCAAAGCGAAAGGCGTAGGTCGATTGGGTTGATAATTCGACCTGGTCAAAGAAGAGGGTGGCAGCAATCAGTTGAGCGTAAAACACGTCGTGGTTGATATTGTCGCACTGGAGAACAATCGATTGCGTCGCATAACTCTTTTGTTCTTGGGCAATATGGTTATCTTGGTGGACTTGATGTAAAAGGGTCTTGAGACGAAAGCGGTACTGATTGTAATCAAAGATTTTGGCGGCAAGGATGGCGTAATTGTGGTCTTGGACATGGAGTTGCTTGACAAGATTGGTGTCGTCCCAGATGGTTTGATTGACAAAGCGCAAGAGTTTATAAAAGAGGTCATATTTCGAGGTTTGGTAGAGGTCTTGCAAGTGCTGGTAGGCTTGTAACTCGCGCTGAATGTGGGCTTGCTTGGTGGGGTCTTGAATTTGCGTTTGTTTAATTTCCAAAATCGATAACCGGTCAAAGGCTTCGCCGTACGAGATTTGCAGATTCATGGTGGTGAGGGGGTGATTCTAGATTTGTATTCTTTCGGTTTCTTTATATTATCGTTTAAAGGGATAAGAAGTAGAAATTGAATAGAGTATGGAGTCAACCTTACAAAACTGTCGCATTTGCAAATCGTCGTCCTTGGATGTGGTGGTCGATTTAGGGCACCAAGTCATTACGTCGCGGTTTCCAGATGTGGGAGACACGAGTACACCGCGCACGCGGGTGCGACTGGTCATGTGTGCCGATTGTAAGTTGGTGCAATTGAAGGATACGACGCACTGCAGTGAATTGTACGAACACTTGTACGGATATCGGTCCGGTTTGAACGAAATGATGCGGCGCCATTTACAAGACTATAATGAGGAACTCCAGGAAATTGCCAAGGTGGAAGACAAGGACTGGGTCTTGGATATTGGAAGTAATGATGCCACCTTTTTACAATATTATCAAGGGGGTCGGAAGAAAAATATCAAGGGAGTGGGTTGTGACCCCACGGGAAAACAGTTTGCGTCGTATTACGAAGGACTACCCAACGTCGATTTATTAGTTTCTTATTTTACCAAGGACGCCTTGGTGCGTGCCTACGGGCCAAACATCAAGTTCCGTGCAATATCGTCCATCAGCATGTTTTACGATTTGCCGGATCCGGTGCAATTTGCGCGCGACGTGTACGATTTGCTCGAAGATGATGGGGTGTGGACGCTCGAACAAAGTTACGTGGCGACCATGCTGGAACGCAACAGTATTGATACCATTTGCCACGAACATTTGGAATATTATGGCGTACGTCAAATCAAGGAAATCATGGACCGCGCCGGTTTTAAAATTGTGAAATTGGGCCTCAATGAATGCAACGGCGGAAGTTTCCGTATTTACGTGGCCAAACGTGGATGCGAGAAACACAAGGAGGATGTTGCAGGGGTCCAGGCCTTTTTGGAGCGCGAAGCATTGCACGGTATTCACACACGTGCAGCGTACGAAGCCTTTCAAATACGGTGTCGTGACCAGGCCAACAAACTCAAACAGTTTTTAACGTGGTGTGCACTGGATGAGAAGAAGGTGTATATTTACGGGGCGTCCACCAAGGGCAATTGTTTATTGCAATATGCAGGGGTGGGTCCAGATTTGGTCCCCTATGCGGTGGAACGGAATCCCTTGAAATATGGAAAAATGACGTCGACGGGAATTCCCATTGTGGACGAGGACACCATGCGACGTGACAATCCGGATTATTTGCTCGTGCTACCGTGGCATTTCCGCGAAGGAATTGTGGCGCGCGAAGAGGCGTATTTGCGCGGTGGAGGGAGTTTGCTCTTTCCCTTTCCCCACTTTGAACTCGTGTCCCAGAAAAAACGTGTGCTGATTACCGGTGTGGATGGACAAATTAGTCGGTACTTGGTACCCAAGTTGTGCGAAGAATATCAAATTGTGGGGATTTGTCGTAATGCGGAGCACCATACACGCAATGTGTTGCGGATTGCCCACGATTTGGAAGAAGAATCGGTAGACTGGTTGGAATCCTTGTACGTGACGTTGCGACCGGATGCGATAATTCACAATGCCAGTATTACCAACACGGAAGCCTGTGAAAACAATCCCTTGGGCGCCATGAAACTCAACGGAATGGTCGTGGGAAAGTTGTGTCAACTGATTCATACATACGGATGGCCGTGTAAATTGTTTCACGCGTCCAGCAGTGAAAATTATAAAAAACATGGGCAGTACATGGTGACGGACGAAGAAGAAGAGTTTGCCCCCCAAAGTATGTACGGTATTTGCAAGACCTTTGGGCATCAACTGGTGGATTATTACCGCAAGAAATACAATTTGCCCTTTTCGAACGGAATTCTGTTTACGACCGAATCGCGATATCGCAAAAACAATTTTTTACTGCGCAAAGTCTTTCATCACGCCAAGGCGTGGAAGGCCGGACAAAAAAGTGTCTTGCCGTTGGGGTCGTTGGATTCGTACCGCAATATCATTCACGCTGACGATGTTGCCGAGGCCATTGTGCGCATTTTGCGGCAAGAAGTGGGGGGCAATTATGTGATTTGCGGCGAGGAAATTCGAAAGGTGGAAGAACTGGTCAAGCGGATTTACGGATTCTTTGGGATTGTATTGGAAAAGGAGGGGACGTATTATGTGGATACTGCAAGTGGAAACCGCGAACGAGTGCTCGAAATTGGTGCGGTCTTGCGTGAAGGGTCGAGCCACATCAATGGTATGGCATCACGATTAAAAAGTTTGGGGTGGGTACCGAAATATGGGGTGGACGATATTTTACGTGACGTTTGCACGGACTAGACACTGGTGCTCATGATTTTCTGGTGTTCCAGGGGGGTGATTTCATCGTATGTTGCGCTGTGGTAGTAAAGGGTCAGAGCGGACACCAGGAGGGCCGGTGCAAGCAGAAACTGGATGCGTGGCTTACGAAGTAGGGGGAGTTGGAGTGGCTGGGCCAGGGCAGGAGGCGGCGGTCTGGCATGAAGGGTGGCCAGAGCAAAGGTCTTTTGTAGACGGTCCAGTTGTTTGCGGTTCATTTTATACATGTATACTATATACGTTATTGCGTACATGTACAATCAATTTTTCGCACGAATTTATGTATAAATATTGGTTTGTTTTGCGAGAAATTTCGCCATGGTTCTGGTACGTTTGTGAATATCGGCTTCCGTAAATTCGTCTCCTGGAAATGCGTGAGGAATTTTTCGAGTCATCGTACATCCAGATTGTTCATAGGATTCCTTCTTTTGCGAGTAGGGTTTATCCTGCAAGGATTTATTCCCACGGTGACCATTTTCTTTTGTGTTTGGACCTTCCAACAAGGTAAGATTCCCCAATTTATGTACATGACTACTGTCTTCCAACAGGTCTTGTTTCGATTGCGGGTAAATATGCTCAAGGGTAAGGTCGAATGGGGGAATATAACTATTTGTACTCGAAAGTGTTTCTAGATAATACAAGATTCCTAGCGACTTTTTGGCCGACCGTCCAGAATGTTCAATCTGTTGGATAAAAGATACATCCTCTTGTACAATTGGAAAATCAATGTTCTTCAACACTTTACAAATCTCCTGGAAATAGGGGTAGTCCTTATTTTTCAAAACTTCATTCATAATTCCAATAAACGGATTTACATAGACAAAACTGTTAAAGGTTTTGCTTTCTGGAAACATCATGTTGCGTATATTCCACGCTTGAATATGTTTGAGAAGAGTTGTGTCAACATATTCAATTGTATAAAACAGTGGCAAAAGAAGATAATGGTATCCTTCCCATGCAATATTACACCCTGGTAACGTAAACAGACGCCCAAATCGGTCATTGTGGATTTGGGAAAGATAGTCTTGGAGTTTCTCAACGATTTGAAAGAGGATTTGTATATTCATATAGGCGTCCCCTTCAATCAATGGTTGATAATCGTTCGGTTCCATCTTTCCTTGAATAAAACTTTTTTTATACAATTGCGTTGCAATATCAATCAGTTTGGCACCCTTTTCGCTTGACGTGATTTTCGACCATTGGTTATTGACTTCCTCGCGATTTTCCTCTTTAATTTCATTCAGAATCATATTTTTGACAATGTCGTCACACTCTACCTTTTTCCCACGGTTGTTTGCAAGAATAAACCGGTTTGCCGAATAAATCGGGTCCGAGGTCGTTTTTACATCAAACTCGGTATAGTCCATAATAAACTCCATGTATTCTTCCATTTTATCCGCATCATAATTCAAACTATGAATAAATTCGGTAACGGTGTTGCATGCATTATAGATGAGACTGTCGTTTGTGTGTTCATAAGACGTAATATCTTTATGAACACCTTTCAAGTGCTTCTTCAGATTCCGTTTCCAATTGAGATTTGTGCTGCATAGATTGCACTTGTATTTTTCCTCGTCTTCATTGATACATGTAAAATGGGACATGTAGGGAATAAAGTTGCGATTGGCAATTGCAATGAGTGCTGCATTATCGTAGGGGTTGGTCAACCACAAATTGGGTAATTTAAAGTTTTTATCATTTCCATGTTTTGACCAAATCTTTTTTTGCGCATCCGTTCCCTTTTTCAATTCTGAAAAGAGTTTTAATCCATACCGTGTATTTCCGAATGCAGGATACATATGAAGAATGGACAACATTTTTAAATAATTGGTGGTAATACGGTGCTGGCCTTCTTTCACATGGGGCTGGTTTTGTTTATTAATGTAAATATCAAGGGTTCCCATGCTATTATGATATTTTTTTCCTTCAAACGCCGTCTTACAGTCTTCCAACACAGGAAGTAGTTCTTTATCCGTCCATTGGAAATTGCGATTGTCACAGGCAATATAGAGGGGTTTTTCAATCAGACTCGCAAACGTTCGGTCTGCGCTCGTATATGGCTTCGTTCGCACGGTTTCAGTCGACATTTTTTACGATACGTAAGAGTAATACACATTGTAAAAAATGGTGGAAATCAATTTTTATACCTTTTCGCACACGACGGCAAATGAATTGTTCAAGTCTACGCCACTGCTGAAAATCTTGGTGCAGCCACGGTCTTTAAGATAATCGGTAATGACGGTGGCGTTGAGTACGTGACGATGTTTGCGATTGTTCCAGGGGCGCCAGTAGGTTTGGCTGTAGTCTGGAAGGTACAAGAAGAGGGTGCCGCCTTGCTTGATGCGCGATAGCCAGTGGTCGAGCGTGGCGACCCAGTCGTCCACGTGTTCCAAACAGTGACTGCTGAAAATATAGTCGACTTGGACGGTAGGGAGATTGTTGGCGTCGTAACCGGTTCCGTCGGCCTTATCAATACCGATGGCCCCTGGGAGTTTCCATTCTTCCTTGCAGTAACCAATGTCGTAGCCGGCGCCGGTACAGAACTTTTGGGCAAACGGAAGAATGAATTGCGCGGCGTTTCCTTGGGCTTGGAAGGCGGGATAGGTTTGGTGGTTGTGAGTAATCGTGTCAATGGGCATCTTTCTTATGGTATATGGAGGGAAATACTTTAGATGGTTTATTTCGCAATGGCGTCGCTGTAGTGCCAAATGCTTTGATACAATCCTTGCGTGGGGAAATCCTTGTAGCGACTGTAACTTTTGCGATATTGGTGGGGGGGTGGTTGAAGAAGATCGAGAAGAATGGCCAGACTGCTGTCCATCATAAAACAGGCGGTGGCATTGTACAAGAGGGTACTATAATCGAGCACATTTTCGACGCGCAACAATGATTCGACATTGGGGTTGTTGGCGGTGGGAACGAGAGCATGTTTGTAGCGGTCTTTGCCCAAATACAAAATCGGCAGGTCGTGATGCTTGATTTGTCGAAGGGTTTGGCGGATTTCATCGTAGGGAAGAATGAGGTCGCGTTGTGGGTCATCGTGGAGGATGATGTAATTGGGGCCGATTTGTTGGGTAATGGCTTGATACAGGGCTTGCGAAGCAGGGTTTTCTTGAGGCAAAAGAAACTCGCTATAGCGAATCCAATAGGGGACATTGTGTTGCATATAAAATCCGTGGGCCCAACACGAGGGATGGAGGGTTCGGTACAGGTTACTGCCACTGTGGACGCCGCAGAGCAAAAGTTGGAAACCCTGGTCTTTGTAGGATTGCAAAACGGCTGGATTGGCGCCGAAAAGAGGGGAGATTTCATGGTCGTCGTTGACGGGTAGGGTTTGGATGGTGGTCGACCAATCACTGTACAATTTATCGAGGGTGGGCTTCATGGGGGTTTTGCACACCACCAGAATCGTGTCTGGATTTTCGATTTTGCGTAAAAAATGGACAAACCCATTCATCAGAAACTGGTCGCCGAGACCGAGGTGGCCAAGAATCAGGAATTTTTTCATTGCAATACTCTATTCCTATGAAAAAAGAATCTTTATATAGGTGCGGAGGAAGATTTAAAAAATTGATACGAAATGATATACAACCTCATATCAAACATGGAGTCATTTGACTATGGTTCTAACATATTTAAAGTATTACCCGAGGATATTCGAGATATTGTATACAATTGGGAATATAAATTTGGGAAAAATACCTTTCAAAAAGAGCAAACTGA